>Ga0209517_10000643_pt1 | contig 58250 bp, 46 predicted proteins | sample PeaSoiMetSII2010_FD_187695 | JGI IMG/M metagenome (GOLD analysis project Ga0209517, IMG submission 187695) | Peat soil microbial communities from Weissenstadt, Germany - SII-2010 (SPAdes) (version 2) | ecosystem: Environmental > Terrestrial > Soil > Wetlands > Peat | place: Germany...
GGCCGCCGTAAGAAACCAGCAACCCGGTGTCCAGCTGAGTCGCGTTTTGATTGCCGTTGTAGTAGCCGTCGAACGTCTCACTGAATATATTTTGTGCCAGGGTAGACGAACAGAGCGTCAGCAGAATTCCGGCCACCGCGGCCGTTAGTGATCGCAAGAGGAAGTCACATCGGCCTAGTGTTTTGTTGCCCATGTATTCAACCTAATATGGCCGGACCGCGGGTGTCTTCCAATTCACATGCCAATAAAGGCCCCAGAGCTGCTGTAACGGAACCAAGGAAACGTGGCCATCAGAGAAGGCAATGTTGATGGCGGCTGGCAGTGGGGTATTCGGCCGCACATTTGCGTCTCCTGCTTGAGGACCAACGCCATGCCTCGCGATGGTAATGACGGAAATGGCTACCACCGGTCCACCAGTCAACAAATTTCTGGCCGGCGGGTCGAATTCCTGAGGCCACACATCCACCCAGTTCCCTTCGGCGAAAATTGGGGTTCGCGAGGGGTAATGAATGTTCGCATCATTGATAAAGACCTTCCCCGTGGGAGAAGGTCGATTACCGCCGGCGACATAGTAATCCGGCTGATACATCCAACCGTTAAGTGTATAACTGCCGATCCATAATGGTACTTGGGGTACTGAGTTTGAATTCATCGCTGTACCCCACACCCAAGCAGTCGTGGCGCTACCATAGGCGTTCCCACCGGCATTAGCGCTATTTTTCACGTACGGCGCCATCGGACAAATCCGCACCTTCGTCACACCTGCATAATTATTGATCAAGTCTTCCATCCAGAGGTTGCCGGCACTACCTTGGTAGGGTAAGGTTTTGCCGTTATCATTCACGGACATGGCGTTGGCCAAGTCCAATTGCCTGAGATTGCTCTCACACTGAACAGTCAGTGCCCTTTTTTTTGCGCTCGACAGGGCCGGCAACAACATGGCCGCCAGAATGGCAATGATCGCAATGACTACCAATAGCTCAATGAGCGTAAAAGCCTGGCGCTGAACCGCACTAGAATTTAATGTCTTCCCAATTGGATCAACTCTTAAGAGAGGTACAGGCGCTCTGTTAACAAGATTCAAAAGAGATTCCGTGGAGTGTTGCTCGGCGCATCTCGGCGATTGGCCAAACGGCACTCTCCATTTGGCCCGGTCTGTCGTATGATTGAGGGGATAATTGCTTTTCACAAATTGTTCCGTATTGCCATCTGGCTTATTATACTATCTCGACATCCATTGCACTCAGTAAAGGAGAGCCAGCCCCTTGGGCCGGCTCTCCCAGAATTTTGTTCCTCTAACTCATTACTATGGTGCTTGTCCGGAGAGTCTGAAGAAGCTATTCGACGACCCAGTGGGCACCGGTGCGATGAAGTTGTTGCCATTACCATAGATGCTCCCGGAATAGTTTACATAAGGTCCGGCAACATTGGGCGAGGTCTGCAACACATAACCTGGTGGCAAACTTGGCCAGGATACGATCACCGCGTTTGCAATGCTTATGGGCGGGATTGAAGGCACAGCAGTGCGGAAATGAATGCGAAGTTGTGCGGCACTCAATGCATTGGTGTAGATAGCTACCTCGGCCACATAACCTTTGAGATTGAAGGAATTGTTTGAGCCGTCTCTCGACGCAGCAATTAACACTGGATTGCTGCTAAACGCAGTGAGGCCGCTTCCGCCAGACGTCGCAGGACCTTGCACTCCGTCCATCCAGACGGTGGACGTATTGGCGGTGCCATCGTACACGCCAACCAAATAGTGCCACTGCCCGAGCGACGCCGGAGGTGTAGTCACTCCAGTCGAAGACGTATACATTTTCACGCCATCACCCGGGACGAAGCCGATGCCGTAGTCGGGAAAGTTGCCCAGAATATCGTAATACGCTGTCGGATCGGCAGTGGTATCAAGGTTTACCCACGCTTCAAGCGTGAGCGATTGTCCAGGAGTAAACGAGAAGTTGCCGAGGTTCACATAGGTTCCGGGTTGACCGTTGAAATGTACACAATGAGAGAAGCCAAGCGTCGGCTCGCCAGTGGACTGGCCAAGTGTGAAGCCGCCTGTGTAAGCACCATTCGCAGCTTGCGACCCTAAGTCAGTGGCTGCTGTGCCACTGGTTTCCTGAAGCGGGTAATAATGGATCGGCCCATTCGCCAAAACAGCAGACTGATAATTTGCATAGGTCGGAGCGTTCGTAACGTTTAACATCGCGCCACTGCTAAGAACACCTCCGGCGGCATTCGAGACAGCAACCGTGTAAGTAGCGATATCATTGCTCGACGCATTGAGGATCGTGTAACTACTTCCTGTCGCCCCCGCAACCGTGTTGCCATTTTTTTTCCATTGGTAAGTGGTAGCTAAATTGGCACCAACGGTGAAGGTAAAGACACTGCCTTGTTCAACAGTGCCGCCGGTAGGTTGGTTCGTAATTGTCGGAATTGTCGCACTTCCTAAGTTGGTCACCGTCAAGTTGTCTATCGCTCCCGAGAAATGCACATCGCCCGGTGTAGCGGTAGTAATCTGAAGCCGGACCGGACCGCTGCCATCCCCCACATAGTTAAAACTGTACGGGCTCAACACCAAGGCCTGCGGCCACGCTCCCAAAGGCTGTTGCCATTGGTAGAGTACACTATTATCGCCCCGTAGAACAGAAATCTTAAAGATTTGATTGGTCGACGTCATCTCATTAGTGTGCGCGTATGCAGCCGGACCTGCCACGAAAGCAACCTGATACAGTTTCCCTGAGTCATTCGCTGCGATTCCGCTGGCCAAGGTGACAATGTTTGGATTGGGATTGCCGTCGAATATCATGATGGCATAATTGGTCACCCCGTCCTGATTCACGGCGTGAATGGCGCCGTCCCCACTGGCGTTCCATCCGGGCAGCAGGCCGCCGTAAGAGATCGGCAACCCGGTATCAAGTTGACTCGCGTTTTGATTACCGTTGTAGTAGCCATCGAACGTTTCGCTGAATATGTATTGCGCCCGTGAAGATGCACAGAATGCGAGCAGAATTCCCACGGCCAAGGGCAGCAGGAATTTTTGAACTGTTTGAGTTTGTGTTTGTGTTTTCATACTCCATGTATGTTTTAGGTTATCTGATATTTATTTATTGCGCCGACGGAAAACTAATAGCGCCATAGACCCAAGACCAGCCAACGCAAGGGTAGTCGGTTCTGGAACCTGGGCGAGGGACAGATTATCTAAAGCTCCGGAAAAAATCACATCGCCCGGCGTAGCGGTGGTAATCTGAAGTCGAACCGGACCGCTGCCATCCCCTACATAGTCAAAACTGTACGGGCTAAACGTCAAGGCCTGCGGCCACGCCCCCATATGCTGCTGCCATTGGTAGAGCACACTGTTATCGCCCCGCAGAACATTAATCTCAAGGATTTGAGCTGCTGTCGTCTCCTCAAAGGTGTGCGCGTATGCAGCCGGACCAGCCTCGAAAGCAACCTGATACTGTAGCCCCGCAGTATTTGCCGCGATCCCGCTGGCCATGGTAACAACGTTCGGATTGGGATTGCCGTCGAAGATCATGATGGCATAATTGCCCAGTCCGTCCTGATTCACTGCGTGAATGGCGCCGTCCCCGCTGGCAGTCCATCCGGGCAGCAAGCCGCCGAAAGAGATCTGCAACCCGGTGTCAATTTGAAGCGCGTTTTGGTTACCGTTGTAGTAGCCATTGAAGTTGTCGCTGAACAAAACTTGCGCCCGAGAAGTCGTGCAGAGCGTGAGCAGAACTCCCGCCACCAATGCCAGCAGGAATTTTTGAACTGTTTGAGTTTGTGTTTGTGTTTTCATACTCCATGTATGTTTTAGGTTATTTGATATTTATTTATTGCGCCGACGGAAAACCAACAACGCCATAGACCCAAGGCCAGCCAGCGCGAAGGTAGTCGGTTCTGGAACCTGGGCGAGGGACAGATTATCTAAAGCTCCGGAAAAAATCACATCGCCCGGCGTAGCGGTGGTAATCTGAAGTCGAACCGGACCGCTGCCATCCCCTACATAGTCAAAACTGTACGGGCTAAACGTCAAGGCCTGCGGCCACGCCCCCATATGCTGCTGCCATTGGTAGAGCACACTGTTATCGCCCCGCAGAACATTAATCTCAAGGATTTGAGCTGCTGTCGTCTCCTCAAAGGTGTGCGCGTATGCAGCCGGACCAGCCTCGAAAGCAACCTGATACTGTAGCCCCGCAGTATTTGCCGCGATCCCGCTGGCCATGGTAACAACGTTCGGATTGGGATTGCCGTCGAAGATCATGATGGCATAATTGCCCAGTCCGTCCTGATTCACTGCGTGAATGGCGCCGTCCCCGCTGGCAGTCCATCCGGGCAGCAAGCCGCCGAAAGAGATCTGCAACCCGGTGTCAATTTGAAGCGCGTTTTGGTTACCGTTGTAGTAGCCATTGAAGTTGTCGCTGAACAAAACTTGCGCCCGAGAAGTCGTGCAGAGCGTGAGCAGAACTCCCGCCACCAATGCCAGCAGGAATTTTTGAACTGTTTGAGTTTGTGTTTTCATATTTCGTCTTTCTTTTTCAGGTTGTTTGTTGGGCTTTCGTTTGATTGTGGTTTGGGTTGGATTGTCTTAATTGTCCTTGTGAAGTCATGTCATCAAGAGTCCGAATTATTGGGATTTGTTTGGTCGTTTTCACAACAAGACCGACCTGACTTCAGTTATATTCCTAGTAGTGTTTTCGCGTTGCATCAGAGTTTTCTAAATGGTTCAATGCTGTACTTTACATGACATTAGTAATGCAAGGAATGGCCATTTGGAGAATAAATCTACACTTTTGAACAATTCACAGGGTCTCTTCAAGACGGCGGATTTTCTGGTAAGCAGAATGTCGGCGCCTGTTGTTCAATTGCCAAGAATGCAAAGCTCGGCCGGAACAAATCGTGAGTCGGTGGACCGCAGAAGAACCAGATCACACCCAAAGGGTGACCTGCAATGCAAAACCGGACAAGTCTTCCAGGGTGGAAAAATGAATTGATCTGCTCCCGATGAATGAACCACTCGGAGTTGTGCGAATGACGTGCAATTTTGTTCAAGGAAGAATTATTTATGGTGTTTCAGATCAAGGTTGGTTACGCGTCCCCTCGTCCGAGACGCCGGCTTGTTTGATTTCGGCGGAAGCTTGCTGCAAGGCAGTGATGTGACTTCGCTTTTTTGAGACAGAGGAGAAGTAAGTCCGGGGCCGGAATGGAACCAGACATAAAAGGCAAATGGTATACGAGGGAAGACAACATACGGATTCTGCGGGAAGTGGACAGTAGTAAAACTGTCTTAGCCAGTAACTTGCCTAAAAGGCGTCCATTTCTGCCAAGTCAAAATGACTTCGTCGTGCGAAATTGGTGGCATCCCGATCCACAAGCTCAAACGCGATGTTGACACGACAAACAAATTGATAACCCCCGTGTTAAAAACTTCACGGGTATCTAAATTCTCAAGAGGTACGAAGATGACTCCACACACGCTTTTAACCGTTAAGAATGGGTGAACCTAGATTGCAGGGCAGCGGTGAACAAGGAATTCTGCAGCCCAAATTTAGCTCACTCCGCGTTGTTCGGCGGCTGCGATTCCTGTGTTGTTGTGTCGGTAACGACAATGTTGAGCACCACCGGTTGGCCATCAGCAACCAAAGAACGCTGGCTGCTCGGCAATTTTGTCAAGAGTGACAATTCCATCCGTTGCATTGCCGTCTCGATGCGCCGCAGGGAATACCCGCGCACCATTACCTCGTGCATGGCGAAGACCAGCCGGAGAACTTGTTCCTTACCCTCACGCTTAAGTTCGGCAAAGGCAAAGTCGTCATGTGGAAGCAGCAACGATTGCTCTGGAGATATTTCAATGCGAACGGCATGCGCTTGGTTGTCGTTCGCCCAACATTCAGGTGATTTTGTGCTCATATTTTTGCGATGGTTGACGGTTGCGATGATGGCGGCGGGCAATTTTCCGCCGGATAAAGTTGTCAGCAGCTCGACGGCCAAAGCGAAGCAGATACCTGCGAAGGCGATCCCAGATGCGGACCACGCAGCCAGGAGCAACACCGGCTGCAAATTCCATCGCCAACGGCCTATGGCCTGATCGGGTAACATTTTCGCGGAGCTGCTGTTTGTCCGGAGTGAAGATGCGGATGCCGCGCCGCCCGCGTGAAATGGTCACATACCATTGCTGCGCATTGGTCGCCGCCTTGATGGTTGAATCGGAAAACAAAACGTGATCCACGGTCTTGCCCTGCGAACCGTAAGACGTGACCGCGTAGCCGGGCAGAAATTCACGGAACGATTTGTCCAAGACCCGGCCATCGGCCAGTTCGACCGCTCCATCAGGGCGGACTGATTTGACCGAGACGAGTTCACCATTTGTGACCCGGCCACCGGACGCAAGTCTGCGGTTGGCTTTGAGATACAGTCGGTCGCCGGCGGAAAGAGCAATTTCGCGCGGCTGGCAGACGGTAATCCGGTTCAGCAATTTGATTGAGACGGTGACAAATCTTCCATTCACCTCGACGAGAACTCCCAGCTTAACGATGCCGGCCAGTTTTCCTTTCACTCCAGGCTCGGTCTTGCGGACTTTCTGATTGAACACAACAACGGCCTCCGGCGGGTAAAACCGCTCGTCGCGCTTTTGCGCATTTGTGAGGTCGAGTTTGTCGAGCACCTGAATCAGTGTGTCATTTGCGCCGAGCAATCCTTTGGCTTTGAGCGCATCCCGCACACGCGAATTGACCCGATGAACTTCCGCCCAAGTCTGTGATACAACCACCGCCGAAGTGTTTTGTTCCACGAGCCGGACATATTCGTCGGCAAGTTTGTCAGGCTGTTCGCCCAAGCCGCACTCGACAACTGCGCCCAGCTTGTCGAGACGATTGAATGATTCGGCGAGTTTGCCCGCCGCCGCCGCTTCGACGGCACTACGATATTGCTTGATGCGGGTACGTTCGGACATTGTGCGAGCGAGCGCCGGATCTTGGCGACGAATCGTGCGCAATTCAATAGGTTTAAGGCCAGAATGTCGCTCAATAGCGAGCAACGCGTCCGATGCCTCAACCGCGCCATGTTGACGGGTGTCGCCTGATAAAATCAGACGGGCATTCTTCTCGCGGGCGAGACGCAGGAATTCGACCATTTGCCGACCGCCAATCTGTCCGGCCTCGTCCACCACAATCAGCGCACTATCAGCAAGCTCACGTTTGAGCAGGAGATTTGCGACCGTTGTCGGCGATGGCAAACCGGCGTTTTCCATGTCCACGACCTGCTGGCGTTGCGGCGCCAGCACAACCACACGCCGCCCGGACTGTTGCACCTGCTCAACCAGATCGCGCAACACGAAGCTCTTGCCTGTGCCCGCGCCGCCGCGAAAAACGGAAATCCTGTCGGTCGAACCGAGCAGCGTATTCAGCGCACTATGTTGCTCATCATCCAAATTTGGCTTCAGAGGCCGCGGATTCACCACCAATGGCTGGCAATCGGCGACGCCTTCTTTGGCGGTTTGAACGATTTCCCATTCGCGGAGCAGAACTTCGCGCAGGGTCACTTCGCCTGGCCGCGCTTCGTCCCGGATATAGCCGCGTTGTTGAGTGAATTCCTTGAGTTCGGAAATGGAAAATCCCTCACCACGCGCCCGGCCCAATGCCTCCTGCCATATCTGACATTCCAGCACGACCGAGTTGCGGTCGAACAAATGTTCCTCTGCCCACTGAACCGCTTCACCGACAGTGGTTCGGTTTTCCTCCTTCGCGCTTTGCTCTGGCTGCTCTGAAAGCCGACGCAATGAACTCTGCTCGGATTTGCTCAATTGCGCCTCCCACAATCGCCGCAATTCATCCTGGCTCAAGTCCTTCTGCTTCCGGCTTCGTTCACCTTCGGCGAGGCGCGCTCTCAATTCCTGAATATTACCGGCATTAAGCTCCGGTTTATCCGAAAGCAATTTATCCAACGCGTCATCAATCTGTCCGCGTCGCTTGGAAAACCTTTCACACAACTCCTGGGAAATGCCCTCCACCTGAAAATCTCCACGCGCCCGGTTGCGAATCCGATACCCGAAGGCCCGCAGATCGCGAGCCAGTTCGTGATAATACGCATTTTCGGCGAATTTTCTGGCGCGCAACAGTTCGTAATTCTCAAGAGCCTTCCAGCGGTTCTCCACGGAGTCAAACGTGGCATTGAAAACAATGCAATGGGTGTGCAAATGCGGGTCCAGGGCGCGTGAAGTGTCATGAGTGAACAACGCGGTGGCGAAATTGCCGGTCACCCTCTGATCTCTCGCGCCCCCGATGCGGATACGAGTTGCAGCAAACGCCTCAAAATGTTTCAGCGCCTCACGGACCGCCCTTGCGTGAGCTTCGAGAACCCATTTGTCGTCGCCAAGAAAGCTGGCAATTGAAACTGATTTCGGTGGTGAGAAAGTGAAGTCATAGAATATCCGCCGGTCAGCCACAATCCGGCCATCCTGAATCCGCGTGGTCTTCAATTCCGGGGTTAATTTCTCACCTGTGTAGGGATGCTGATTTTCACACAGCCGCAGGAAATCTTCCGCGCGGACTTTCCCAGACAAATTCAACCGTTCCGCGCCCGATCCAATCCATTCGCCGGCCACACGCTGGCCTTGATCATAGTAATCACCAACGCAGAGGTGTTCCTCAAAGTATTCCCGGGCGTTCTTCAGGTTGTATTGCGTCTTTGCCGTGACCACAGGCAGGACAATACACGGACTCTGCGCGCATGTTGTGTAGCTGATACACCACAACGATTTCAATGTGTGGTGAACTGCGGGCATGAAAACAAGTGCTGTTCCGATACCGAAGCCCGGCAACCAGCTTTGGGGCATTTATTATACTGACCGTGAATATGCTCGGTTGATGGGTGACCCACTCCGCACCATAGTCGAAGCGCCCACCAAGCTTGCCGTCGAAGAAATTGCCGGGAAACTCGGCTTGGAATCACTGTGGGCAAACCCGGTAACCGTCGAGCAAGCACAACACGCACTTTGGCTTCCAGAGAAGCGGGTTCGCCATCGTCACCAATTCGCGCAGAAATCCTCGCGCGGCATCCACCCTTGAATATGCAAACACCAACAACCGCACAGTTACGCACCGCCATTGAGGTGCTGAATAAACTCGGCGAACGGCTCAATCAACGTGCTGCCGATTCAGCCATGCAACTTCGAGAGTCGCCGTTTGGCGATCATCAGGCCGGGCGTATTGAAGTCACAGCCATCGAACAAACAAGCCGGATTCAGTCCGTCGCCGCGCAGTTGGAACAATGGCGCAACGAGTTGGTGCAACAAAGGAGGCAATGTGTTTCTCATCGTGTTTAAGAGAGGGCACGCCTTACTCCTGCCGAGAGGCAGGTTTTTGAGTCCGCGAAGTGGTCGCGGTTTGGACGCGGAATGTCCGCGCAATAGCCCGGCCAGCCAGCCGTGTCCGTGGCCAGTCCGCGACCGCGTCCAGTCCGAAACCAGTCCGCATCCGCTCCAGGGCCGTGGCCGTGGCCAGTCCGTAATCGTGTCCTGGCCATGCCCGCAGCCGCGTCCGCAGTCAGTCCCTGTCCGTGTCCTTGTCCAGGCCGAGGCCGTCCGCGACCAGTCCATGTCCGCAAACTATCCATGTCCACGTCCAGTCCGCAGCCGCGCACAGTCCATGACCGTATCCAGTCCGTGGTCGTGGACAGTCCGCAACCGCGTTGAATCCGCCAAACGTCCGCGTCACGGTTACATCGCGGCCACACTGTGTCCGATTCATATCCAAACATTATCCGCGCATGTCCGCCTTTGATCCAAACAATGTCCGCAAGGCGGTGTCGGAATTTTCGCCGCGTCACCAACAGAAGTTCGAGAACTTGCTGCCGGCCAAAGATGTCATCATCGAATTGCGGCAAAGACGGGCTTCGTTCCGCGCCATCGCTGAACTGCTCACGCAACACTGTCTGCCAGCGGGCAAGACGGCCATTGCTGATTTCTGTCACGAAGTGCTGGGTGAATCCATCCGGCCACACCGCCGCACTCCCAGGAAACGGCCTCCCGCTGTCGAACCGCAAGGTGAAACCAAGTTCGTTCTCCCTGCGCCAGCCGCCACTGCGCCCGGCGAGCCGCCCAACCCCGAGGCAGCCGCAGATCGTCCACGCGGACCGCGCATAGCTCAAATCCGCAAACTCACCCCGCAAAACAATGAAAAAACTGATTCTCATCCTTAACGGCAAAGGCGGCGTTGGCAAAAGCTTCTTCGCCATCAACTTCGTCCAGTATCTCAAAGACAAGGGTATTGCCCATGTCGCGATTGACAGCGACAACGAGAACTCAACCTTGAAGCGGTTTCATGCCGACACCCGCTTCCTGGACTTGTCCAAACGACGCGCGCTCGACGGCATCTTCGCCGCTTTGGAAAAGGCAAATCTTGTCGTTATGGACTGCCGTGCCGCATCAACCGACCTGTTCATTGAATTCTTCAACGAAATTGACCTGTTCGCCGTGCTGTCCGCGCTTGGCGCAAAGCTCACGCTCGTCATGCCAGTGAATCACGAATCGGACAGCGTTGAACAAATCCAGCGGCTTACAGACGAGTTCGGAGACAAGGGCGGCTACGTCGTTGTCCGCAACGCCGCGCACAGCGACAGTTTCACGATCTTTGAAACGTGCGAAGTTCGCGCGCTGCTCAAAGACAAGCTCGCCGCGCGGGAAATCGGCATGAGCCGGATGCAGGACTGGCTGGTTGAGGCGCTTAACGCCGAAAATCTTACCATCACAGCGGCGGCAAAGCATCCCTCTTTCAGTCTGCTCGACCGGCAACGACTCCAAACGTGGCAGCGCAGGTTTTACGGTGAAGTCGAATCTGCCTCCAACCTGCTATTGCCTTCAAAGTGATGTCCAAGCCCATCACACAGCCACCGGACTTCGACGAGGAATTCACCAAGGCCGTTGCCGAGTGGCGCGATAAACATCGGCTGCGAGAAGACGACGCAGTGATATTGCTTGTCGAATTGTTCCGAATCCACCAGCAGCATTGGGATCAGATTCGACGCCGGGAAATTCCCGCGTTTTCCGAATTTCGGGCGGACATCGGCAAGCTCGCCGAAGCCGCGCGAACTTTTCAGGTTCTATCATCCGCCCTGTTGGAGGCGATTCGCAAACAGCCGGCGGGCGACCATTCGGTTCGGATAACCCGTGCCGCCGCAATTTTTGCCGCGCTCGCCGCGTTGCTGGCCGGCTATCTCATCGGGAGGGCGTGGTGATGAAACTCGGCCTCATTCCGTTCGGTCCGATAATTCCGCCACCAGACATCATGCTCGCGTTGAGGCATCCGCAATACTTCTTGGCGTTCGGCGGAATTCTTCTGGCGTTCATCGCAGCTTGGCTCTTGTTTGTTCCTCGAAATCGCAAAGGCTGCGTCGCTCGACTCGGCGGTCTGAAGTGGATGCGAAATCAATTTTGTCGCGGCTGGCTCATCACCGGCGACACTGGCTCTGGCAAGACCAGTTCCGGCATCAACCAATTGGTGCATCAAGTTTTTCAAAACGAGCCGACATGGGGCGGGTTGTGCGTTGACGAAAAAGGCGTGTATTGGGAAACACTCGTGGCTATGGCGCGTCACTACGGCCGCGAACACGATTTGATCCACCTGCAAATTCGCGCCAACGACAAAGACCCACAGTGGACGCCACCGAATCGCTACAACCTGACCGGCGACCGCAGTATTCCTTTCTCCACCTACGCAAAGTTCATCGTGGACACCGCCACGAGTCTTGGCCAGGGCGGGGACAAAGGTTTTTTCAAAAGCCAGGCACAGACCCACATTGCGCACGCACTCGAAATGCTCTTTGAATTGAACCGCCCCGTGACTTTGCTCGATGCGTATGAATTGTTGTCCAATGGCGACCTGCTCGAAGAAGAAATGGAAAATCTTGAAAACCTCCTTGAAACACCGCGCCGGGCCGCCATTCACGCACACTTTCTTGACCGTTTTCTCACCCAGCCTGCCGAGCAATTTGGCGGTGTTCGAGAAACCATCGGCAACTACCTGCAATACTTCCTGACCCCGGAAGTTGCCGAGGTGTTTTGCACTGGCGAAAGCACGTTTAATTTTTCGGCGATTGACCAGGGCAAAATCATCCTCACGACGATGCCGCAAAAGTTTCAGACCGAACGGCGTTATGTGAACACATTCCTGAAGTTGCTTTACTACAATCATGCCCTGCGCCGCTTCGACAAAACCAAGGTGGACCGCGCGAAGGACAATTTGCTCATCCTCTGGGCTGACGAAGCGCAGCGGTTCATGACGGCCAGCGAAGACGGAACGAGCGATTACAATTGCGTGGATGTGATCCGCGAGGCCGGCGCCACCGTCGTTGCCGCTGCGCAAAGCACGACTTCCCTTGTTCCACCGCTCGGAAACGACAAATCAAAAGTCCTGACCTTGAACCTCCGCAACCGGATGATTTTCCGCTCCGCTGACGAAGCCGATGCCGTTCAAGCCGCCGATTTCATCGGCAAAAAGCGGGTGGTAAAACGCTCATGGGGTTACAGTGCTGGCAAACGCAATGTCAATTACAACGAAACCGAGGAATACAAAATCAAGCCGCACAAACTGCGCAATCTCCGCGACCACGAATGCGTCCTCGTCCACTGTGAACGAGGATTTAGGCGTGTAATTCTCCTGCCGTTGGAATCGGAGGGGACAGTGGCAAAGTGGTTTTCTCGCTGGGGCCGATTCATGTAAGCCAACACCACGGACGCACACCCCTAAAGCCTGCGCCCACCACAAGATGTGCGTGCGATTCGGTTCCCACCGCGCCATCATGGTGTCATTTCTCATCATGGGCGGCCCAAATGCACAGTTTTCAGTCGGCAAGGGTCTCCCTCTCTGGCCGCAACGCCAGCCCGCGCATAGTCCAGATCGTGCCACAAACTGCCAGCTACCGTCCCTCCTCCTAGCAAGCACTGGCTGCTGTCATCGCCCACCTCCAGCCGCATCGAACGCCTCATGCTCGTCGCGCTTAATCTGCTCAACCCCAAAAGCATCCCTCGCTTCCATTCGTGACACATGCGCACGGTTTGTGATAACCTCCGGCCATTAGCAAAACCTGCACATGAAGTTCATAAAATCGCAAATTTCCGCAGTCAACCGGACAGCAGCCAAGCCTGCACCTCACCGCTTACGCAGGTTCAGACAGCTGGGCTTAAAAAGATTGCCTCTCAGCGGCAGACGGCATAAAACACATGTTCAGGACAGGATTCCAAGGAATCATAGCAGATGGTTTATTGAGGCCCACACATTCCGGAGAAGGGTTCCGGGAATGCGTAAATCACGTGGAGCGAAACAGCGATGTTCCGCAAACAGTTTTGGACGAAACAGAAACTCAAATTGCGCCCCACAGGGGAGCACAAATTAACTGTGGTCAATTATCGCTTTTCTGGTCACGAAACATTCCCATGCCGCTATGCTTGGTTGCCAAAGGCGGCACAGGCGGTGGCAGAAAAGGGAAACCACGACATTTTCACTTCAGCACGTGAAGATGACGCGATGGTCAAACTTGGAGTTGGAAAGAACATGGTTCGCTCAATCAAATTTTGGGCGGAAGGAGTTGATGTCTTGGAGACTGCTGAGGCAGGCCACAAGCTCACTGATTTCGGATGCCATTTATTCATCGGCACCGCCAGCCAGCCGCCTCTGGACCCGTATCTCGAAGATATTCAAACCCTCTGGTTGATCCACTGGAAACTCGCCACAAACCAAAGGGCAGCAGTTTTCTCTTGGGATTTTCTGCTGAATCAGTTCCAGGAACCTGAACTTTACGCCTCCACCGTCCTCCGGGCATTCCGGAAAGCCGTCACTCAACTTCCCTCGAAGGACATTACTCCGGGTTCACTCGAACAACTTTACGAGGTATTTCTCCACTCTTACGTTCCAACAAGGGGACAAAAAGGGGACGTTCGTGAGGACAATCTTGATTGCCCGCTCGTCGAACTGGATTTGCTCCGGCCAAATGGCTTTACAGAATCTGCCTTTCATCCTGGGCGCATTGAACCGAAGTACATTTTCCGCAGAGAAGAAAAGGCAGAGATCTCACACGCATTGTTCGCTTATTGCATCGACGACTTCTGGAGGACACGGTCTCCGAAGGAACAATCGTTGTCACTGTGTTCAATCGTGAGCGGGCATGGCAGTCCAGGACAAGTCTTTAAAATTCCTGAGGCCGATATCCGAGTACGACTCCTTGGTATAGACCAGCAAACCAACGGTGCTTTCCGATTTGAGGAATCTGCCGCCATTCCACGAGTTGTACGCGAATCAGAAACCAGCCCCTGCATTCTTCTTGGGGATGTCTATCAGCAGGAGGTTGCCCATGCATGAACGGACAATTTCGTCTCTCCATCATTACTCCAACCGGTTCTTCCGCTCAACTGAGTTGGTCAGGGATTTTGACGACCCTAACGGACTCGATGGGTATTGCCTTACCGATTTCGGTCGAACATGTCTTACGCGCATTTCTACAGGCCTCCAGCAAAGCTCCAGCCGCCGGGCCTGGCGTCTGACGGGCGACTTCGGCACTGGCAAATCCTCTTTTGCGCTTCTGTTGGCAAACGCATTCTCAGACGCTCGAAATCGTTTACCGAAAAGCCTCTTTCTGCGAATCGCAGATGAAATGCCCGATGTGAGGCAACTCAGATACGTGCCGGTGCTAGTGGTAGGAAATCGTGAACCAATAGTTCCAGCGGTTCTCCGCTCTTTGCACGCTGTTCTGGCGAGCGTGTTCTCTCGTGGCTCAAAATCGTCGTTGGTACTAGACATCGAAAAGGCCTTGTCCGGGAGACACCATCTCACTGATCAGGCAGCTTTAGATATCATCGTCCGGGCCAGCGCCAAGATCGTTGAAAGCGGCAAAGGTAGTGGCCTCCTGTTGATTATTGACGAGGCAGGCAAGTTCCTTGAGTTCGCCGCGATTAACCCAGAACAACAAGACGTTTATTTTCTCCAACAGCTTGCCGAGATGGCTTCCCGGAGTGGAAAACGGCCTATTATGGTTGTTTGCTTGCTCCATCAGGGATTTAACGCATACGCAGAGCAACTTGCGCACTCGACTCAACGTGAATGGGAAAAGATCGCTGGGCGATTTGAAGAAATTCTGTTTCAGCAACCCTTGGACCAGATCGCCCTTCTTGTTTCTTCCGCTTTGGGCGTGGATTCGCAAGAGATCCCCGCTTCGAAAAAAAAGCAGGCGGAAGAATCACTTGCGCACGCAATCAACTTGGGCTGGTTTGGAACTTCCGCCAGCCGAGAAACACTAAAGCGCTTGCAGCACCGTCTATTCCCGCTCGACCCGATGCTTTTGCCTGTGCTCGTGCGGACTTTTCATCGGTTTGGGCAAAATGAGCGCTCTCTCTTCAATTTTCTATGCTCGTATGAACCCTTTGGGCTTCGCGCATTTTCAAACGCTCAGCTTTCTGACGAAACAGAATCTTACCGGCTTGCTGATTTCTTTGACTACATGCGCACTAACTTTGGCCACCGCTTGGCAGTGGCAAGCTATCGCGCCCATTGGAACGTCATTGAATCAGTTTTAGAGGCGTTCACGGCGGACGACCCAAAGGAGCTGAATGTTCTTAAAACGGTTGGCGTCCTCAATCTTCTGAGTGCTGAGGATCTGCTCCCGACCCGAGATGCGATTTGCTGGGCGGTAGCAGGAGCTTCGGCACCCGAGCGCCAACACGTGGCGGCGATTCTCAAAAAGCTTCAACGTGCTCGGGTAATTCACTTCCGTGGAGAAACTCGCGGATATTCCGTCTGGCCCTATACAAGTGTCGATATCGAGTCGAGGCTGGACGAAGCCAAGCGGACACTCACAACCGTTTCCAGGGTTGCTGATGCCATTGCAGGCCAGCTCGACAATCGCCCAATCGTTGCACGTGCTCACTACATTCGCACGGGAAACCTCCGCTATTTCGATGTTATTTACTGTAGCCCTAAGGAAATTCAAGAGAAAGCCGAGTCTCACCGCACCGACGCTGACGGTGTTATTCTTGTCCCGCTTTGTGAGACACTGGTCGAGCACAGAGAATTATTCGAGACCGTGCGCGAACTTCGAGATCGTAAGGACCTCATTCAGCTCATTGCGATTCCCCGTCCACTGAATCATCTTGGACAGGCTGCATTGGATGCACAGCGTTGGGAATGGGTCCAGGAAAATACCCAACAACTGGGCAACGATCGCTTCGCCCGCGAAGAAGTTCAGGTTTACCTTCAGGAGGCAAGAAACCGCCTCCAATCCCAGATTCAAGCGTACATAGGACTCAATCGGATTACAGGTCGTTCGTTGCTGACTTGGTACTATCGAGGCGAACCGCACAACTTCGATTCTGGCCGTCAAGTACTGAGCTGGTTGTCAGATTTGTGCGACGATGCGTTTAAGAAAGCGCCAAGGATTAAAAACGAGTTGGTCAATCGGAACAACTTGAGTCCAGCTGCAAAAGCCGCCCGCATGCGTCTAATAGAACTGATGTTTCTGAATCCGGACAAGGCCGACTTGGGCATGCCTGCGGATCGAAAACCTCCAGAGAAATCAATGTACTTTTCGGTTCTTCGGGACGCAGGTCTGCATCAGGGACATGATAGCCGATGGGCTTTCACTTATCCATCAGCCCATCACAGCTCAAGGGTGTTGCCAGTTCTTGAAAAGATTCGCAGTACTATCTCTCGTCAACCCGATACACGGGTTCCGATCCAGGAGCTTATGAAAACCTTGCGCCAACCACCCTATGGTTTGCGCGAAGGTCTTTTCCCGATCTTACTGGCCGTGGTTGCCATCGCCGACGAGCAAGAAATCGCGTTTTACGAGAACGGAACTTTTCTTAGAGAAGTTGGCAGAGACGCTTTCCTGAGGATGACAAAGGCGCCTCAAAATTTTGATGTCCAATACTGCAAGATCGAGGGCATTCGCTCAGAACTTTTCAAACGATTGGTGGCGGTACTTGAATTCCCCCGAAACGAATCTAAAGAAATCGAGCTCTTGGACGTGGTTCGGAAACTCTGCCAGTTTGTTGCGCAATTGCCCGAGTACGCTCGTAATACCAAACGCCTAACAACATCTGCACGGGCTGTACGCGAAATCATTCTCGAAGCACGCGAGCCAGTTCGGATGGTATTTCATGACTTACCAGTCGCCTGTGGCTTCCGTAAGTTTGAGACCGGTAAACCAGCTTCCTTGAAAGAAGCACAATCCTTTGTAATAAAGTTAAAAGAGGCTTTGGACGAATTGCGCGCTTTGCACCCCAATCTCCAGCGACGGATGGATACGAGTTTGAGCAAAGAATTTGGCTACACAGACCAGCCGACTAGCCAATATCGCAAGAAACTTGCACAACGCGCCGAGCACTTACTCGTCCAGATAACCGAACCCAAGCTGAAAGCCTTCGCCTTTCGACTCTTCGACACAGCGCTTCCCAATGGAGACTGGCTTGAGTCCCTGGGCAGCCTGCTCGCTCTTCGCCCGCCCGCCAAGTGGAGAGACGAGGACGAAGATACCTATGACCGCGAACATGCAAATATGGCCGGCCGCTTTAAACGTGCCGAAAGTGCCGCGTTCGCAACTACAGCCGCCGCGAGCGAGTTAGCCACCGCCATCAGAGTTGCGTTAACACGTGCCGACGGAACCGAACGACAAGAAGTTATACATTTTGCTACTGAAGAGCAAGTACTCGTAAACGAGCTGCAAGAACAAATTGCACATCTGATATCGCAAAACAAGCGCCTCGGAATCGCAGCGGCTTCCCAAGTGCTGTGGTCCCAATTGAAAGCAACCGAGGAAAAACAATGATCAAACAACCTCGTCATATTTTAAGCCTTTCCGGCGGGAAGGATAGCACAGCACTCGCCATATTCATGCGAGACCGCGTCGCAGAGATGGAGTACGTATTTTGTGACACCAACAAGGAACTTCCGGAAACCTACGACTATCTCAATCAGGTTGAAGCCTACTTGGGCAAGAAAGTCATTCGCATCGAAGCGATTCGAGGGTTTGACCATTGGCTCACGCTTTTCCAGGGATATTTGCCGTCCGTCCAAGCCAGGTGGTGTACGACATACCTGAAACTCAAACCATTCGAAGATTACGTGGGCGATGACCCAGTAATTAATTACGTCGGCTTACGGTCCGACGAAGACCGCGATGCTCGTATCAGTCACAAGCCAAATATTCAAGTCGTCTATCCATTCAAGGAAGCGGGCATTAACTACGCTGGGGTGCAGAAAATTCTGACCGAAAGCGGCATTGGCTTCCCCCCATACACCAATTGGGGGCGTTCGCGGTCCGGTTGCTACTTCTGCTTTTTTCAGAAATCCATTGAATGGGTACGATTACTGGAGACGCACCCTAACCTTTTCAATCTCGCACAGGAGTACGAAGATAAGAGTCAGGACATTAAGGGCCGGCATTTCCAATGGAATGACAGCATGCCTCTTCGAGAGTTGAGAAAACCTGAAAACGTGGGGAAAATCAAGCTGCGCTATGAAGAGAACAAAAAGCGACGCTGGGAATCACGCCCCAATAAAAAACTCGTTGAGACTTTAGCGGACTTACAAGACGAGGAAGACGATACCCGCGCATGCACAATTTGCCACCTCTAAGGAGAGCGATGAAAGATAACACAATCCATGATATACGACTGGAACATATTGATGTCAGCGACCTCAATGTGCGGCACCAAGGACAACTCATCGACATTGATGAGCTAAAGGAGAGTATTGCCAAACATGGATTGCTTCAACCGGTGACGCTGATGGGAGACTTCGGTAAGCCGAAGTACAAACTCATTTCAGGTCAGCGCCGCTTAATTGCTCATCAACAACTTGGGCTACCTACTATTCGATCAGTCTTTGAGAGGGATTTATCGCCTACTGAAATCACTATTCATTCGTTGGTAGAAAATATGCAGCGGGTTGACTTGAATTATGCTGATACAGCTGCCGCTATCACGGACTTATATAAGACGTTTAAACGAGATGAGAGAGAGGTGGTGAAACATACGGGTCTCTCTCTGAGAAAGGTACGAGATTTTATCTCTATCGAAGAGGTTGCGACCGGCGAAATGAAGAAGCTCTTGTCCGAAGGGAAAGTGTCCCCAGCCGACGCAAAGCGAGCGATTAAAGCTTCTGCCGGGGATGCCGCAAAAGCGGAACAGCTTCTTAAATTGATCACGGAATACAAACCGACCGGCACACAGAAAAAGCGCATTGCTGACTATGGTGAAAAAGCTCCAAAGGCTACAGCAGCCGAGATTTTCGAAAAGGCCATAGCTCCACATATTGAAGAGACTATAGTTGTCGCGTTACCTGATGACTTGAAGGACGCCGCAAAGCTCGCAATGAAAAGCATGGAACTTGAAGCAGAGGAATTTGCAATTCGTGCGATCCGGGAATGGCTTCATGAGAAAGGTTTCCTTACAAAATAACAATGAAACCAGCGAAAGAAGCCTGCGACAGAGCGATTGCCGCGCTGATCTCTTCAACAAAGGTTAAGCGCCGTTCACTAAGCCTATGCCAAATCGCAAGTGAGCTGCAAACCGCTATAAACTGCTTTGGTTCAATCGAATTCGTAGCAGAGCAGATAGGCCTCAGCCCTAGCATGCTGAAGCGCTTCCAATATGTGTTGAAGCTTGAGCCAGACCTGAAATCACTCGTGAACGCGCGCAAAATCGACTCCATTGACGCTGTTGCGGAGCTTTCCTCGCTTGCTCCAGAGCACCAGCAAACTATTGCATGCCTCCTGTCCAATGAAACCTTTCAAACAGAAGAGATCCGCAATATTGTAAGACTTCTCAATAATCATCGGGAACTATCACTGAAGCAGGTAGTCGATAAAATAAGGTCCGGCAAGACGCAACGTCTGTTCGTTTATGAGTTTGTAATAAGAGAATCTATGAACAAGCCCGGATATGTTGAAGCCAACATATTGAAAATCCTTAAACCCGATGAATTGGCGTCCGTGGAGTTGAAGGGCATCATGGGTCGGCTAAAGGTATTCAAATCAGGTAGACAGCGCATATCCGCGCAGGCTAAAGCGAGACGCCTTTCAGTGACGAATTTTGTACAACGACTTTGTGAAGGGCTCGAAAAATGAACGCGCCAGCTCTTTCTAACATTATTGTCCGGCACGGCGGGTGGCTTGGCAAACTCCGATCGATACAAGAAGAATTCGTTGCATACCGAGATTATGGCCCAAGAGCACCTGAAGGCGCCGATAAATCTGGCAAGATCTTACCATTCGTGAAAGGGCTCTATCTCTCTGCCAAGCTCATTTACTTTATAAGGGAAGTTGTGAAAGCTAAGTTCGAGGTGAATTGGGGTCACGTTGTTCACGAAAGTGGAATTTACTGCTCCCCTGAATGCGACATTATTCTCCATCGCCCATACAATACACTACGGTGGAATGGTGGTATATTGGATTTTCATTTTGTTGATGTGAAGGCGGTGGTCGCTGTCATTAGTTGCAAGTCTTTGGTTCGTGATATTGACAAGGATTACTGCAAACAACTTAACGCCTTTGGAATAAAATCTGTAACCTTAATTGGGGAGGCGTGCAGTGCGACCAATTTTGAAAATCTTAGGGCAACTGCCAAGGCCGCTGGCTATATTGATTTTTGGTGTTTAGCGCTCGAGGAAAAAGACGCGCGGCGTTATGATGATCGCATTCTGATGGATTTCATAAAATATTTGGAGTCCCTATGAGTTCAAATGACTGGTTGTTGTTCCTTCGTCAGTACGGACCTGTCCCCCGTAACGACAATATGTACGACGAGACGATCCAACGCTCGGCTCAACGTGCAGGGGTAGACCCAATTCTGTTTGAACACCCAGCTCAGACCCAAGTCCTTTCCTGCTTTGACCAACGCACCACCGATCCAATTCCAGTGATTCTGACTGGCACCGCAGGCGATGGCAAAACCCATTTGTGTCGCCAAGTATGGAAGGAGCTTCGTGGAGACCCATCCCTCTGGAGATCAGACAACCCCTACCTGAGCCTCACATACCACTACCCCAAGAACCGGACGAGTTGGCCGGAAACACAAGATCCAACCCTTTACCGCGAGGTGACCATTCATTTCATCCGAGACCTGAGCGGTTGGGCTCCGCAGCAAGGCTTACCTTGGGATAAGAGCAAACAGGACCTCCTGATGAAGCTGTGTCACTCTATGTTCGAACCAACCGCCAATGAGATTTTTTTAATCGCAGCAAACGACGGTCAGCTTATTGAATGCTGGCGGCGCCTGCCCGATACCGAGCCCGTCATAAAGGCACGGGGTCTTTTGGAGCGCCTCCTAGTCGAGGACCATCAGAGCGAGGAGGGGGCTCGGCTCAAAATGTTCAATCTGTCCCGTTGGGATTCAGCAGAGATTTTCGACCATGCGTACGCTGCTCTCATGGAGCACCCAGGTTGGGCGACCTGTTACCAAGTAGTCCCGCAAGAAAATGAAGCGTTCGGTCCGAAATGTCCCATTCGGAAGAACTATGAACTCCTCAAAACCTCTCTCGTCCACTCCCGTCTGCGCTCGCTCATACAGCTTTGCGATTATAACGGCCTTCATCTACCCATCCGCCAATTGCTCCTGCTGCTCAGCAATGCTATCCTTGGCCACCCAGATTGCGATGATTACCTGATGCGACCAAGTGACGTCCCCAAACTTATTCGCTCCAGAACGGTTTCTAAAGCCAGTCTTTACAACAATATTCTCGGAGGAAACCTTCCGGACACCCGCCGCCAGTCCATCACCATCTTCGATTATTTCGATCGCTTCCAGCTTGGATACGAAACTTCCAACAAAGTGGACAACATCCTCATCTTTGGTGAAGGAGACCCACAGTTTGGCGACCTGTTCAACACCCTTGTCCGCAGCGATCCGGTCTACGGAGCGGACGAGAACTTTTTCGCCGCACGCAACGCCTACATTGAAGGAGGCGAAAACGACGAGAAGGAATCAAAAGAGTTCCTCAGTCTGCTGGTTGCCCAACGACGAGGGTTATTTTTCAGAATCCCTGACGAACTCGCAGAGAAACTTGGCTTGTGGGAGTTAAGTGTATTTCGCTTCGCTGGCGAATACCTTTCACAGGTCATCAAAACCCTCCGCGACGGCCAGCATGTAAGGCGGCCTATCATGAGTCGACTGGTCAAGGGTTTGAACCGAATTTTCACTGGGATGCTTATCAACGCCGAACGCGAGCTTTTTCTCGCCACCAGCGGGAATTATTCGCAGGCTAAGATCAGCCGACTTCTTGTGGACCGGGTTTCTGTTGAGCCCCGCCACGGAGAACGCGTTAGCTTGGACTTCAACGACTCGGCCAGAGCTGCGCTGACGGTCCATCTATCGGACACTATCCAAGAGAAGCTTGAGCTCAATCTCGTTCGATATGAGTTTCTCTCACGCATTGCCACGGAGGGAGCGCTGCCAGCCAGTTTCTCGAAAGAGTGTTATGAGGATCTCCTCGCGTTCAAAACACGGTTGCTTTCTGCTCACAAGAAGCGCCGAGATACCGATGGCGGTCCTGAAGGGCTCGGCCTACGAATTTTAAACGTGTCCCCTCAAGGATTGCCAGAGGATCGGTATGTGGAGGTGATAACATGAGCTATTTGTCTCAGAGGCTGGACCCGCTGGAGAACGTCGACTCCTCAATGTGGATCGACGAAGCTATCTGGGGCCATATGCTCTATGACGAGCAAACTCCGTGGCTAATTTATCTTGAGTTCCTCAACGTTTTCATCGACCACCAATCGCGTGGGCTCGCATTTACCGAGCCACAGGGTTTCAACAAATTGAAGTATTGGGCTGCATGGCGCCTCGAACTGCGAAATATCCTGTTCAATAGTCCGCGCCTCTTTCACATCAGAGCCGCTACCACAAACGATCAAGCACGCTGGCGCGAATGGCACAGGTCAATGTCCCGGGCGGGCGGCATCGACCAGCCAGACTTCTCCTATCTTGAGAGCCGATTTCACAGTTTCGATGACTTCGCTGACGTTGTAGAGCTTCTCCGGTCTACTGGAATTGAAGCCACGACAAATAAGCGGTGGACCTCAAAATACGTTTTTCCGTATGGCAAAGACTGCGTTTTTGAAGATCTCGATCAAAACGCGCGTACTAATGACAGACACTTTTTCAGACGAACTGGAGAGCTACTTTATCTCATGCTCTGCCGCAGTGCCGCAAAGCAGGAACTCCTTCCACTCCTCGTACAAGCCGTCCAGAACCAATCCGGCCCTTGGAACAAGTTGGTCAGGCTGCTCCAACCAGAAATCGCAAACTCAAAAGGAGCTGACCGCGCAAACGCATTTCTGCCGTATGCGTCTCACCCGACATACGACGCTCTTGCCCAAGACTGGATTGCTGTACTGAAACTCCAAATGCCTGGTTACGATGCGCTTCCGCACTTGGTCAATTTAGGCGCCTTTCACCTCATCCAGTACCAACTGCGTGTTGCTCGCGATGTTGTCGGAGTGGCAACCCCATTCAAAATCGTATGCGAACTGGTCGCACCAAAGAAGACTTTGGTTAGAGAGGTATCTTGGGACCTTTACCAAGAGAACAATCTTCTCTCCACCCAGGCCATTATGGCCTACATCGATACCATTGAGCGCTCTGAAGAGTGGCAATACGCTAAAGCCCAGCCAGGGGCTTTTGTCCGCTGTCGTAACATCCTTAGGACCAAAGTGCTTTGGGGCGACGATTACGACGGAGCATCAAATCCCGAAGACCTAATAAACACGCTACGTTTCGCAGCCAAGCAGCGTCACAAGCAGCACGGCGCAGAAATTCACCGAAATTATGGGCGTGAAATCGGACTGGTCTCAAAACGAGGGACAATCAAACTGCGGTACGCTCCCAATGACGACCTCTTGAAGTCACTGTTGCTCGCTAGTGTCCCGCTGCGGATGGAACTACACCAGTTCCTCGCTCTACTATGGGACCGATATGCCCTCATTTTCGGCGACCGAGAAGCCGAAGCGGTCCTTCCGAAGGCCGAATTCGACAAAAAGGCTTTTCAGGCAAATGCCCGCCGGCTGGAATATCGCCTCGCCAGCCTTGGTCTTCTCAAGCGGCTCTCTGATGGTTGTGCTTACGTTCTAAACCCCTACGCCCGCAAGGATAAATGACCACCATCGAACTTCTCGGCAAAGTCGCGGCGCAGTACTTAAGAGATCATATCTCGGAAGACGAATCGTCCGGCACCGCACGCTACCTTCTGGATTGCTTGACTGCGGACCAGACCGCCGCCATTGCCACAGCCATACTCGCAGACCCAGCCCTCCTCTCCTTGGTGGAAATCAAGCTTCCAAAGCACTTCGTCGGAGGACTCGGTTTGCCAAACGACGTTCTAACAACCGAACGAACGACCTACTTTCGTAATGCCGCTTGCGACAAATCTGCCCTACTCATTGCCAATACGGGAGACGATGAAGAGCAATCTCTCAAAGAGTTGGTCCCGGTCGGTGCCCCTCAGCTCCTCGCCCACCCGGATCTTTGGGTGGATGCAGCCGCCATCGGCCTTCCGATCACAGAAGACCACAAAACATGGTGGAAGCAATCGCTCAAAGGACTCATAGAGGCCCGTCCGGTTTCACTTGAGCGCTTTAGCGATTATGTCTCAGCCACTAGGTCAGCCATCCTTGACCAGGGCCAACCCGTGCGCTGTGCACTCGGCCACGCGTTACCAGCGCTACACCTGCCGCGCGACACGAATTTCTTCAACGCGCTAAACGACACAACCTCAAAGTATTCCTCCAGATGGAAAAATCTTTTTTTGACGTTATTTAAGAAACGAGCCTGCTACCTCGTAAAACAGACTCCCACTCAGTCCCTCCTAGATGAGGAAACCCTACGAAACGTATTCGAAAAAGTTCGAGACAGCGTCCCAGTCGCCTGCCATGCCACCGTAGAGAGATTTATCAAATCTCGGAGTGGCTGGAACAATGAGGCCGCAGAAATTGCACAGTGCGAGTGGGAAGCAGTTAAGCCGCTCTTCGACGGTCTCAAACGTGAGGTCTTCAACCTCGGTAGAGCAACCTTAGAATTCTACGACGAGCGAGACCCTGATCTGCTGTCAGAATCGGACCGCGATTATCTTACCCGCCTTATCGCCAGAAGAACCACTGAAGCAGACGATGAAGATGAATCGTTCTACCGGGACCACCGACTCGATCTGAAGGAAAAGCCACCTCTAAAGGCAAGGTGGGACCGCTTCATCTACGGTGCCCCCTTAGAAACAGAGGATTTCATCTCCGGTTTAGCACAATGCCTTCAGGCGCTCTTCGACCAAGATCAGCAGAGTTCAAAACGCAAGCTGACCATTTCCTCGGAAAAACGCGTTCCCAAGGACCTGAAAGATCTAAATCGCGATGCCGGACTCTTCTTCGCTTTTCGCTACCGAGGCTTCAAGGAACTACTCGGTCGTTCCGTGACGTGGGATCTTGGCAAACTTCTGGATTTTCCTCAACTAGATGAGCTTTGGCGCTCCGCCACAAAGCCACACTGGAACCGATCTGTCGCGAAAGCCGCTCTCCAGATAAAATTCTTTCTGGATTTAGAAGTGACACTCTCAAATGGCCAGACGGAATCCTACTCCAAGCAACTCATCTGGAAGTTCAACCCGGACGCTATTTCATCAGAACTGTACCACGACTGGGGCAGGCTCCTTGACCATCCCCTTGTCTCCTGTCGTGCCAATCGCGAACTTGTGGGCGGCAAAGGCCACTTCCAATCCATTGACCTCAAGAACGTTCGTACCCTCCTACCCACCTATGACAAAGACCGAGGGTCCCTTGTCGCGGTTTACCGAAAGGAAAATGACATTCTTGGAACCTGGCATAGAGGACTTGATTCAGCCTTGGAAGACAAGCGTATCGACCAAGAAACGGCAAGCCACCTTGGCAAATCATTCCAGACGTTCACGGCCTCATACACCAGCGCCATAAACGGGTTCTGGGAGGAGGGCCTTGTTTGCCAGTCACTCACAGAACAGCTTAAGGCATATAGCAACCTGCTGGAGGAGATTTGTCAGAAAGCAAAAGGCGACAGGAACCGAGAAACCTTGCTCAAACCCCTGCTGGCAATCGGCTCAGTCCCTATAGAAGGAGGTGCCGTCGCATCCATTGTAGCCCCATGGCATCCATTGAGAATGGCGGCAATGGCCAACAAAGCCCTCCAAGTCGCCGGCCTTATTCGGCATCTGGCATCAGCGGAAAGTATCTTTTTCGGCGATACAAAACTTTTCTTTGAAGAACTTAAGGCCGAACTCGATCACCCGTACTACCCTGAACTGGTTGCTGGCTGGCGCGAAACAAAACCCGAACTTCTTTCTCTTTCCGACCACCACCTCGATTACTCGCTGCACGAGCCGCCAACGGCAGATGATGACCTCTACGCCGATACGAACGAAAACCCTACCGAGTGCGCTCTCAAAATCATCGAAATACTTAAGCGATTCCTCGCCCTCCATCCTCACGAACAAGCCAACCTCTCCGTTGTACTCTACAACTGCGACTCGGCTCGGCTACCCCAAGCCATTGTCGAGAAAATTCAAGAAATTCACGAAGAGGAAGAGGACATGCGTTGCCAGGTCATTCTCCGCCATCGGGACGGAGGCAAGCTCCGCGACCTCTATGAGCGAATTATCGCCAGCTCCGACTCAAACCCCGATTCTTTCGTTGCCAGTGAAGCCACTCGCGACTTCATGGCTCGTCTTCGCATCGGCATAATGGCAGACGAAGCCCCTCCTCCTGAAGAGGGTGACGGTCCCCCTACCGACGTCGTTTTCCTGCAAGACGTAATCGCCCGTCACGCGCAGGTCGAGTGGTACCCGGAAGACGCAACTCCAGTACCATGGGAGGAGTGGGTGCCTCCGCGTTGGTCTCGTCGCCGACCAGCAGCTTCGGATGACATGAAGTCTATTGTTTACCTCACATGTCCCGTAGCTTCGGTCGAAGGTTGGAACTATCTCACAGCCGTGACCACATTTTTCAGAGGTGACTGGGATGGTAACGAAACCCGCCGGCTGCTGCCAGCCCGCCAACTCAATTTTAACGACCCCACGACCGCCCAAATCTTCAAGGAAGTGCATAATCTCGGCAACTGGGTGGTCAACTACGACGAACTTCTGGATCGTCGGCAACTCGTCAACCAGCATGTAAAGGTAATCCGCTACAAGCAGACTGATACTCAGGGAAGAAACATGCTGATCTCCTCCAACAGCTCCACAACGCTGCTACACAGGATGGTCCAGCAGCGCCTGAAGGACCTCACGTTGGGATTACAGGAGGAGCAAATCGAAGCTCTGTCAAAACGATTCATCGACGAAGCCAACCTCGTCTCTGGCGACCTAGTGCTGAGGGCTGCCAAACGCGGCCGGAATGCAAGCGAGCTTATGGGAGTCGTCCTCAGTCGGTATCTGATCCTGCGAGAGCTCACTGGTCCCCGCTTCTTCGGCTGGTACTTTCTGGATGATTACGCCGACTGGCTCGGCCAAAAGGAACAACAAATCGCGGACATCCTTGCCCTCTCCCCAGAGATCGACGAAGCCGGCAATAAGCGCTTGGCCGTCGTCATCTCCGAGTCAAAATACATCGAATACGGTAACCTGTCCCCTAAGCGCAAGGAATCGCAAAAGCAGTTGAGACAAACAATCGATCGCATTGCCAAGGCCCTCTTTGGAGACCCAGGACGCCTTGACCGGGACATCTGGCTCAGCCGCTTTTCAGACCTGATCCTTAACGGAATCCATTTCCCCGCAAATGCCCAACTCGATCTTTCATCGTGGCGTAGAGCCATTCGCGAGGGCAAATGCTCCATTTACCTCCGTGGTTATTCACACATATTCGTTTCTGGGCCAACCGATTGTCCTGATTGCTCAGAAATTGTCCAAGTCGCAGATTGCGATGTGGCATTCCAGGAAGTCTTCTCCCGAGCGAAGCTTCGGGAGCTAATATTGCACTATTACAACAATTCAGATCCTGCTCCCTCGCGCCGTGCAGCGTCAACGAAGGACATCTGGACAGAGAGAGAATACAAGTCCCCATCCGATCGTATAACAACCCTCGTAACTGTCGCTTCGAAATCTCAGCGCCAGAAGAGCGTCAAGACCGAGGCGGAAACCAAGACAGAAAAGGCAGAACTGTTATTGAAACCTGTAGCACAGACGTCACTACAGCCTCGCGTTTCCCAGCCTGTAAGTGCCACTACAAATAGCGATGCCCAAACCAAGCTTATGACACCATCCGTCGTCTTTGCAAAAATCCTATCATCTGTTGGCCAACAAAGCTCGGATACTGACGGCGAGCAGGAAAAAACTTGGCTCAAGCAAGTCGAGAGCCAAGCCAAAGGGGCGCTCCAGCAGTTTCAACTTCAATCCAAGCTGGTTTCCTCCACCCTAACACCCAACGCCGCACTCCTTAAGTTTCAGGGCAGTTCCAACCTGACGGTCGAGCAGGTCATCAAAAGAAGAAGCGAGTTTCTTACCACGCATAAGCTGAATGTGATTTCAGTTCGTGCCGAACCGGGTGTCGTTGCCATCTCCATTGCCAGGCCCAACCGGCGCGTCCTGCATCTACCTGAAGTTTGGAAGAGTTGGAATCCAGATTGCTCAAACGGTAACCACAACTTGCTGATCGCGATTAAAGAAGAAGACAGTAGCCACTTGTTTCTGTCACCACAATTGAACGCGCCACACACGTTGATCGCGGGCTCAACTGGCAGTGGGAAGTCCGTGTTGATGCAGAATATCGTTTTGGGGATCGCCTGCACGAACACACCAGACCAAGCCAAGATCATTCTCATTGATCCAAAACTCGGCGTGGACTACTTCGCCTTTGAAGGCTTGCCGCATTTGCAAGGCGGCATCATTGACGACCAGGACAACGCGATTCTCAAGCTCAACGAACTCGTTAGCGAGATGAACCGGCGCTATACGGTTCTTAAGGAAAACAAAGTCTCAAACATTTTTGATCTGAATAAAAAGCCAAACCCGACCGAACGATTGCCATTTCTGTGGATCATCCACGACGAGTTCGCCGAGTGGATGATGACGGAGCAGTATGCCGATGCAGTTTCTGACGTTGTGGGCAGGCTTGGCGTAAAAGCACGCGCGGCTGGAATTTCGCTCGTCTTTGCAGCGCAGCGTCCCGATGCAAACGTGATGCCGATGCAACTTCGGGCCAACTTAGGCAATCGTCTTGTCTTACGAGTGGACGGGGAAGGCACGTCTGAAATTGCTTTGGGAGAAAAAGGTGCGGAGCGGTTGCTCGGCAAAGGTCATCTGGCGGCGAAGTTGGAAGGTGAATCCGAAATTATTTACGGCCAAGTGCCGTTTGTGGATGCCGGCTTTCTGGGTAAGGTTGTTGAATCAATCATTGAAAATGCTGTCAACGACAGTTAGCAAGTCTGAAAATCTCCTCGCAATATCAGCATTTGAGCGCAATTTTTCTTCAAGCTCCGCCTTCGTCCACCAGTCTGCCCAAAAATTTCTTTTCTTTGGCACTCTCGTCAGATAGTCAACTACCTGTGGTGTCACCTGGGGATAAGCTACCAAGAGGTAACCTGATGCGTCATGTAGATCGAGAACCTGTGGCACGTCTGGAAGATTTGAAAGGTTAACTGAATTTGTGAAAGCTTTACATTGAACCACAACTTGTTGCCGTTCCAGAGCTGCTTTTTCCGACGCCTTCTGCCACCGCGTAGGCCCGAGCCACCAATCCGCGATGATGTCTCTGCCGCCGTCGCTCGCGTTTGAAACCCCGACCTGCCGTGCCCAGTTAACGCCGGGCTCGCGGTTAAGCAATTGCAGGATCATTTCCTCAAAGCGACCGTGGTCCAGTTTTCTAGACCAGACAAAATTGACTGTTGAATGAAGAATCGCCGCTTCCGACTGATTACGCTTCAACAAGAGCGCTCGCTCCCTCAGAAAACTCTTTAGGCCACAATTAACTTGAAGGGCGGCTATGCCAGCGGGAGTGACACAAATCACATGCGACTCTATGGGTAGAATTAAAGAACCACTTTGCCGTAACTGTTCCAGTCGAGCAGGAATCCGTTCTCCATAAGCTCCGAGCAACTTAACTAGCCTCCTGTATACGGGTTTGCTGACATAATTTTGGAGATTGCCGGCCTTAATCAAATAGCCGCTGATGCCTTCAACGATGCGGCTAGAATCCTTTGAAAGGGCCGAGTTGAAATCTGGCATCAGATTTCCATTCAGTTTGAACGCGGACACACCTTGCTGATTCAAGCGACAGTAAACCCATGTTGGCAATCGCCGATGATTTGTCAGCGTATAACGTTCACGCGTCGTTCGAATACCTAGATGCCGAGCTATGGTCTTCCTCCATTCTTCACCTTCAATACCCTCGCAGTCCTCCTGGTCTGGATTCCCTCCAGAATCTCTATAGAGCCCGGAAAAAACAAAACCGGCGAGGCTGCTTGCCATGAGAATTTGTTTGATTAACTTGTAATCGGGATTAGCTAATGAAACAAATGACGCGCTTGGCTGCTTGTCGAAAAACACATATCTTCCGTAAAGCTCTCCAGGAATGACCGGATGAGGAATGTCCAGCAGACCAACTGACGCGATGTTGTGGCTTCTCAAGAATGCTGCCCATATCAAAGAAATCAGATCATGGTAGTCGGACCGATCTCCGGGTAAGCCGTAGGTGCGAACAAACCCAACAAGCACGAAAGTTTCACTGTCGGGCATCATGTCGATGCGAATGTCCAGTGGAAAGTGCTCGTGAAACGCGATGCGAAGCTGCGGTGGATCAGAATCAAGGTGCTCAGTCAGTTTCATCCCAAGCTCGCGCGTAATTCCCCGCAGCGCTTCTATGAAGGTTGTGCGTAAACTATCCACAATTTCTTAAAATGTTGATAGCATGTTCAAGCACCTCAATCGTCCTGGCAACGTCTTCGTCAGATGATGATGCGCCGAGCGAAAACCGGATTGATTCCCGCGCAGCCATGAAATTTTGCTTCATCGCCTTTATCACATGAGATGGTCCGTCTGAATTTCCTAAACAAGCTGAACCCTTTGATGCACAGATCCCGGCTTGATCCAGCATCGCCAGAAGTGCATCGTTTTCGACTCCCCGGAATGCGATGTTCGTCGTGTTCGGCAATCGCAAGGATGGATGTCCGTTCACCTCTGTATCCGAAATGCAAGTGAGGATTTCTGACTCCAGTTTGTCTCGCAGCTTGCGCACTCTTACGTCGTAATCCTGCAAACAGCTCATGGCAAGCTCGGCTGCTTTGCCGATTCCTACGATGAGCGGTACATTTTCTGTTCCGCCCCGCAATCCGTTCTCTTGATGGCCGCCATGCAGAAAGGGAACGAAAGGTGAGCCTCGCCGAATGCAAAGCACACCGATTCCTTTCGGCGCGTAAAATTTATGGCCCGACAGCGAAAGGTAATCCACCGGTGTTTTTTGCACATCTATTTCCGTCTTCCCAGCCGCCTGCACTGCGTCGCAGTGAAACAACACACCCCGCTCCTTACAGATTTCGGCAATCTGTTGAATCGGAAACAAAACACCCGTCTCATTATTTGCCCACATCAGGGAAACGACCGCCGTTTTATCTGTGAGCGCATTCCTCAAGTCCGTGATGTTTAGCAACCCGTCACGGCTCACTGGCAGTTTGGTGGTGTGGTAGCCCTCCTTTTCCATTGCCCGGCAATGATTCAAAACCGAGGAATGTTCGACAGCCGAAGTGACAATGTGGCGTTTCGTGGGGTTTGATTTAAGGACGGCCTGAATCGCAGCGTTGTTGCTCTCCGTCGCGCAGGAGGTGAACAGGATTTCCTCCGGTAATGCGCCGACCATTTCCGCCACTTGTTCTCTCGCTGCCCCAATTGACGATTTGAGCTTTGATCCGAACCGATAGGCGCTCGATGGATTGCCCCATTCGTCACAAAAATAGGGGCACATTGCCTCGAACACCTCGGGCAAGACCGGCGTGGTTGCATTGTGGTCGAAATAAATCATGTAAAACCAATGAAATTTAGCCGAAGAAGTGAAGTGTATGCAACCAATGTGCGAAAAATAATTTGTATTGGTTGCCAAAAATGAACACCCCACCGTAACCAACGCGATTTTCGCTTCACTTGGCGGGCTGCCAATCGGCCTCTTCTCCCTCTCGGCCGCGCCCGTTCCGCTGCGCAAAACGCGCTCTCGTCACGAGCGGAATTGTTAAAATGCCGCAAAAGCGGCGGGCTTCTGTCTGTGGCTCGACGGCGGCGTTGCGCTCCGGCTCCGTTGCCACCGTCTCTCCGCCTACGCTCCGTTTTTCCACTCGCCAACCACAGACCAAAGCTTTGTCAAGCAGCTTGGAAACCGATAATTCCCACGCTTGTCGACAACACAGATTTGCTGCTAAACTTACGCCCATGCTGCGTGGCTGACATGAAGCTGAATTTTCGTCACGCTATTCTTTGTTGAGGTTGGAATGCCTTTCGAAGCCTATTTGCCAACGGGATTTGCTCACAGCCACGAGAACAGAATGTTCGAGCGGTTGACGAAAGTGCTGGCTGCTGCCTATAGCTCGGGCAACGAGCCGGTGTATCTCATTGGCAACGCCATGTTCGATGATAAGGAATTAGACGCGGTGCTGCTCAAAGGCGATGCGCTTTTTGTCTTGGACATGAAGGACTACGGTGGGCTCATCCATTTCTCGGAGACCACCGAATGGTTCGCCGATGAGGTCGAAGTGAAAGGCGGAGTCCACGGCAATCCCTATCGCCAAATCCGCGCCAATAAGTTCGCCTTCCTGAACTTCCTCAAGGGAAATGGGCCGCAAATTCTAACGCCGCCCGAAGTTTCTCAATATTGGCACATTTGCGGAGTTGTCCTGTTTGGACAGGACATTCAATTCGACGAGAAGATGCCGCAGAGTATCAGTGACTGGTTCACCATCTGTGATTTACGGTCTTTATTAAAAGCGATCTCTCCTTTCCATACACGCGGCCGGGTTCTAACAAGCTCGGAATTGGCCCGAATAGTGGGTTGTCTCGGCCTGACTGAACGCCACGTTTATACGGGCACAACCTTGCCCGGTCCCACCACACTCACGGTTCCACAACACGCAGGACAGCCGCGGCGATTGCAGGTGCTTTATTACAACCAGTCAAACTTCCGAAGCGCCTTGCTGCGATTGCGCCAGTCGGGCGGTCGCAAAACCGCTGCCGCCATGCGACTTCTCAACATCATTCAACAGGCGGGCCAAGGGATTGATGCCTTCGCCCTTCTTGCCGCTACCCCGGACACTCGCATTGAGAACGCCCTTATTTACGCCTTGAACGAAGAAGCGCAGTTCGTTGCCATCAAAAGCAACTCCACCATCCATCTGTGCTTTTGCGGAACGCCTGCTGAGGTGGAGACCTGGCTGCAGGCCAACCAAAGCCTGACCTTGGCGTTGGATGCAGAAACGCTCCGCATAGACTCCACCGTGGTCACAACCCAGCTAGCAAAAACAGATCTCCCGCCCACGCAAATAACCGAGGACAATCAGCCTTTCTTTGCTCGTGTTAAAGGACTCGACTTGGAAAACCTCGTTCCTTCGTCGCTGGTTCGCCGTCTCCTGCTCGCGCTAGATGAGAATTCCACCGAGGAACACATGCGAGAAGTTCTCGATGCGGTCACTGACGAAGATGTGCGCCTCTTTCTCCGCGATGTTATTTCGCTGGCGAAAGCCGGTGACATCACAGGTGCGGAGGCACGCATCCGACTGCGCAAAGGAGAGGCTTGCCCGGTGATTGACGCTCAGGGTATGACGCAGCAGGCGATCAACTCCGACGCAAATCCAGATCAAGTAACAAACCTCAGCGACCTCGACCTTAAAGAACTTGAGAGGTTATTTGATCAGGATTTCGAGAAGTGGATGCTGCATCTTCACAAAGACCAAGAGAGTCTCGCAAAAGCTGACTTTGATAAACCTGTCGTGCTTACAGGCGTTTCTGGTAGTGGGAAGACGTGCGTTCTTGTTCATCGCGCTCGCTATCTGGCGCGCAAATACCCTGGCGAACGCATCGGCATCCTCACGCTAAACCGTTCCCTTGCGAGCCTTCTCCGTCATCTCGTTGATCGCCTCTGTCTTGATGGTGAAGCCAAGAACATTCATGTCATGGCGTTCTATGATTATTTCAGTCAATTACTCCATAATTTGGGTCCAAGCGAATATCTTAACCAGCTATCTGAACTATCACCTGAATCTTCAGTGATGCAGGATGTCATTGAAGAGGTGAACGTCCGCCGACTGGCACGCGAGTTTGACCCATTAAGCGGTGAAACCACAGAGGATTCTTGGGATGACTTTTACGCCAGCCAGAACCCGGAAGTGAAGGAATGGTTTGCCGAGATTTGCCGTTACCTTGAAGAATACCGCATCGACGCCTCACGGTATCTCCGCGAGGAGTTCACCCTCGTTCGCAGCGCATTTCCTATTTCGGATCGCATGAGGGGCTACACTGCCTTCGAGCGCAGCGGGCGAAGCATTCCTTTGCAGGCAAAGCACCGCTCAGACATACTTCGACTGCTCCTGCTTTTCGAGGAATACATGCTCGCTGGCGAAGTGCTCGACGTGCTCGAATTGACACTTGCTGTCACACCCCTTTGGCGGCAAATCCGTGACCTTCCATCGTCGAAAAAATTCCGTTGCTTACTCGTTGACGAATTCCAAGATTTCTCAACGCTCGACCTTCGCTTGCTGCTATGGGTGCCGCCACGCGACGCCCAGAATGGCTTACTTCTAACTGGGGATCCCGTTCAGAAAATACTTGTCAAAAGATTAAGTTTAAGGGATGCGGGGTTGGCCGAGGGTAGTGCCGTCTATCGCCACATCAAAAAGAATTACCGGAACAGCCGTCAAATTCTCCGCGCTGCGAGTAAACTCGCCAACGTATATGGCGAACTAGCCAGAAAATCGGGAGAAGAAATCGAAGTTCTTGACCCAGAATTGGCGGTCCGCGAAACGGCCAAACCAATCGCGCTCAAGACAAACAACCAGGTCAAAAAAGCATGGGAACTAGCCCGACAATGTTTAGCCGAGGGTCAGACCCAAGCTTGGACTATCTGCATTGCAACCGCATCGCCGCACAAATATTCCACTAATGGCTTACTGGCGTTGCGCCCACCAGGTTTGCAGGCAGAAATTCTCAGCGGCGATTATATTAAGAAGCCAGATATGGTTGTGGTCAGCACGATGAATGACCTGAAAGGTTTCGAATTCAACTTGGTAATAATCGTTGGCTGCGATGAAGGTGTTTGCCCGGCAAGCGATCTGGCCGAGGGGGAGGTCTGGCGGGACGCGCTCCGATTTTACGTTTGCATGACTCGTGCGAGGGACCAAGTTTTTATGCTTTACGAAGGCACCCCTTCACAATTCTTACGACAGATGGAAGATTGTATCGTTTTGACGGAGGAAGCACTGAGGGAGGATTACCAGCCAGCACCACTAACGCCAGCGGCGGCGCCTGAGACACAAAGGATGCGGCTTACACATGTCCTTGTCCGTAAAGGCATCAGGCTGCATGAGTCATGTGTTGAACACCTATCGAGCGAGTCACTGGCTATCTTGCAATTATATTACAACTCGAAAGTGGACAAGTTGAAGTGGACTGACTGCCGTGGCTACAACGCCAACGCGATGGATGAGTTGGAGCGGAAAAAGACCGAGGAATTCCATCGCTGGACCACGCCTAGCAACCTTTCTCACCTTCGGGCATTCCACTTTTCTCGCTGGCGACGTCAGATGCCGCGCAGAGCATTGATGCGACTTGACCAAGAATTCCGCAACCTTGGCATCACAACGTTCATGCAAAAAACGTAAATGGTTTTGAAGTACCTGCGTCACACTTTTTCTGCTCGCGGCCCGTAAACCGAAGCCTTGTCAAAACGCGTTGCGTTACACACCGAGCAACAACGCAAACTTGCATGCCGATTGAAAACAATTATTCTCGCTACATGGCAAAGGAATCAGAACCTTAGGCATGCGTCAATTCTGGAAGATTTTTGCTCGGCTGCCGAGTGACTCGGAGGACCCCGAGGACTACGCGGCCGAGTGTTATAAATCCGGCGTAATCGCTGTCGGATGGAATGGGGTCGGTAATCTTAACCAATTTGATTCGCGCGAGGCCCTAAAGCCCAGGCTGGAGGAAACTCACCGAACATGGATACGAGGAAAAACAAAAAGAGCCGATTCGTGGGCTGGCTCTCTTTGGAATTTTAAGGACTCGGTGCAAAAAGATGATATTGTTTTATGCCCCGATAAACAGGCTGATCGTGTTTATGTCGGTCGCGTGCTTTCAAAGCACGTCTCTTATGTTAAAAGACCTTCGAAGGGACGTTGTCCTTTTGCTCATCGACGGGAAGTTCAATGGTTTCGCCCCTTGAATCGCAATGAAGTACGTTCTGTTTGGAAACACGGCCGATTCGGTGGGCGGCAAACGGTTTCAAAGGTCCGGACAGGATTGGGTCGACTCGGTAGATTTCTTCGTCGGCCAACAATCCAAAAGCCGCAGAGAATTGGTAAAGTGTCGTGGTATCCCGATAAAGAGTGGGGACGTTTGGTAGAGATCCGAGCGTTGAGGTGGCTAGGCAAGAATGCGAAGGACGTAGCCCATTTGCGTCATGGCTGGGACATTGAGTACGGTGATGACAAATTTGAGGTCAAGGGGCGCAAGTCCTCTCAGACCACAATCCGACTGACAGAAAACGAGTGGAAGGCCGCAAACAAATTTGGGAAACGGTACATGGTCCTTCTCTTCACCGCTCCCACGGAAAAGAAGCTAGCCAAGGCGGAGCCTCGAAAGATTCCCGACCCCGCTCGGACTGAGAAATGGAATGAGAGAATAACAGTTACCCGCGAATATTTTTTGAATGAGCGATAGCGTGTATGGATTGCCCCAATATAATCAAACCGTGCTAAAACTCACAGCCCAAGATTTCCACCGGCGGTACGCGCCGAAAAAGTGCGATCTGCGCATCTTTCTGCGAGAACGCGGCGTCGAGGAATCGCCGCCCTCGGAATTTGAGCAGGTCCTCATGCGCCTGGGTCAGCGCTACGAAGCAAAGCATCTTGCCACATTTCCTGAAGCTATTGATCTGCGGTCATTCGAGTCAGACAAGCGGTTTGAACAAACCGTTGCACTCGCAAAAAATGGCCGTCCGGTCTTGTATCAGCCGGTCTTGAAATTTCAAACATCACTTCACGGCGCTGAATGCGAATTAGTTGGCGAGCCTGATTTTCTATTGCGGGAAGGCAGCGGTTACGTCATCCGCGACGTCAAAATGGCCCGGCACGTTGACAACGACCATCATCCAGAAATCGTTTTTCAGTTGCAGTTTTATGGCTGGCTTTACGAACAGGTCTTCGGGTTTTCCCCCATTCGGCTAGAAGCGCTCAATGGCCAGGGAGAAATTGTCCCGGTCCCATCCGATCATCAAGGTTTGCTCGCTGAATTGCGTGCGTTAGGCAGCCTGAAACGATTGACGCGTAAGCCATACGAACCTGTCGGTTGGAGCAAATGCGTGGGATGTGGGTTTCGCAGACATTGCTGGAAAAATGCAGAGGCCGCCAGAGATGTTGCGCTGGTCTATGATGTGGATCAAAACCTGGCCGCGGAATTACACGAGCGCGGAACGAGAACAATTTCGGAACTGATTCAGCATTTCAGCGCGGACACGTTGCGCGAATTAAAACGTCCCTGGGGAGCACGACTCCAAAAAGTCGGCAAGAAAGCCGGCATGATTTTGCAGCGTGCGCGCGTGATGCAATCCGGGCAGGAAATCGTGCTAAATTCGCCAACCATCCCACAGCATGACCATTACGTCATGTTCGATTTGGAGGGGATGCCGCCGCATTTGGACGAGCTCGACAAGATATATTTGTGGGGAATGCAGGTGTTCGGAAAAACCCAAGGCGAATTCATGCCTGCCCTGGCGGGCTTTGGGGAAGACGGCGACCGAGAGGGCTGGGCACAATTCCTGGCAAAAGCCCAATCCATTTTCCTGCGGTTCGGCGACATCCCCTTCATTCACTGGCATCATTACGAAAGAACCCACCTCGACGATTACGTGGAACGTTACGGCGACCCTGAAGGACTAGCCGCGCGAGTTCGCCGGAACCTTCTCGACCTTCTCCCCATCGCACGCGACAGCGTGCTGCTGCCGTTGTCGAGTTACAGCCTGAAGGAAGTCGAAAAATACGTCGGGTTCAAGCGCAGGCAGACCGAATACGGCGGCTCATGGTCAATCGCCAAATACATCGAGGCAACCGAATCCCACGATGAAAAATCCCGCAACGAATTGGTAGACGAGATTTTGACATACAATCAGGAGGATTTGGCCGCAACGTGGGCAGTATTCCAGTGGTTGCAGAGCAAGACTGCCACGTCGTGAAGCCACACACGAATTAACAAATGTCTGCCATGCCATTTGACCGAAACAGGATGAAGCAAGCGGCTGCGGAACTCGCCGCTAAGGGAGTTTTTATCGGAACGTCCTCTTGGAAATACGAAGGGTGGTTCGGGCAGATTTACACACCGGAGCGTTACGAATATCGCAGCAAGGTCGCCAAGACGCGGTTTGAGCGGGACTGTTTGCGCGAATACGCGGAAGTGTTCAAGACCGTCAGCGTGGACGCGGCCTATTACGATTTCCCGCGACGCGAGTATCTGCAAAAGCTGGCAGACGCTGTGCCGGATGATTTTCGATTCGGCTTCAAGGTGACAGACGCCGTGACGATCAAAAAATTTCCGAACTTGGCTCGCTTTGGAGCGAAGGCGGGACAGCCGAATCCAAATTTTCTCAATGCAGAACTGTTTGCAGGCGCGTTCCTGAAGCCATGTGAAGAAATCAGGGCCAAGGTCGGCGTGCTCATGTTTGAATTCTCGCGGTTCTGGCCAAGCGATTATGAACACGGGCGGGATTTCGTCGCTGACCTCGACAAATTTCTCGGCAAACTACCGAAAGGCTGGCCTTATGCCGTCGAGATGCGCAACAAACACTGGTTGGCTCCCGAATACTTCAGTTGTCTGACCCGGCATGGCGTCACACACATTTTCAATTCCTGGGATGCGATGCCGCCGGTGAGCGAGCAAATGGCAATGCCGGGCAGCCGCACAAATCCGAATCTGATTGCCGCTCGTTTTCTGCTGAAACCGGGCCGCAAATATGAGGAAGCCGTTAAAACGTTTCAGCCCTACGACAAAGTGAAGGAACCAAACCCGGAAGCGCGTGAGGCGGGCAAGACGCTGATCGCCGAAGGAAAAAAGGCAGACTCAGGCCGCGAGACATTCATCTACGTCAACAACCGGCTTGAAGGCAACGCACTCGAAACAATTAACGCGATGCTGGACGCGGACACTGATTAACCATTGGTAAACCAACGGGAATGCTAAAGAGATAAATGCATACGATTAGCACAACACTCTCGTCAGAATGAATAAACCGATGAAGATGAAAGCAATTATTAAAAAAACAATTTTCACGATGAAGAAAAATTGAGCCGGCCAATCAACCCAGCGGGGCTTTTGAATATCGCCCTCAATCGAATGGGTGTTGAGCCAAAGTTTTTTTTCGTGATATTGGGTGAAGAATTTCAACGTCAATGCGCCAGAAAGCCCTTGAAGCACGTCCGCCATGAAAAAGCCTACAAAGAAAAACAGAGCTAAATAAATCATCAATGGAAACGTCAAGTCAGTCCGTTTGAAAAGCCAACAAACCGCCACTCCGGCAAAACCCAGCTTTCGCCCGTGTTCTGTCAAATCGCGTGTATAATCCTGATACTGCTTCCACAGTTCTTTTCCGGTCATAAACGAGGTGCCGTCACTGTCTAGGCTTTACGAGTGCCCGGATTGTTCGTTGGAATTGGACCGGGCCGCTTGTTTCTTTTGATTCTAGCCCAACGCGCTTTTGCTGCCGACGCCATCTTGCGGCGAGTGACAGCACTGACTTTAGATCTTGGTCTAACCGCACTACGCGACCGGGCCGAAACGTTGGCAACTTTCTCCAATTGCTTTTGGAGCGAGGCAATTTTCTCTTTAATGGCTATGGCGCGGCGGAGTTGTTCGACGGATAATTCGGCAATCGTTGGCATGAGCAATAATGAGAATTGATTTCGTTACCCAAATGCTTGTCCGTTACCGCGTTTTACGCCCCGGACCCACATCTCTAGTGCCCGGATTGTTCGTGGGAACGGGAGTCGGCGGTGGTGCTGGAGGCGGCGCAGAAGGCTGGGGATTAGACGGTGGAGCAGTCCGCACAGGTGCGCTTGCGGGTGGTTGCGGTGAGGTTTTTGGTGGCATAGGACATTCGATTCAAGCGCCCTTTTAGGAAAAGCCCTTCCTCCACCCGTTGCAAGTATATTTTCAGCGCAAATTGAACTTCACATTTGAGCACATACCGGATTGACAGCCGGATTTTGGAGAATATACTGTATGGATATACAGTATGACCGGCTTAACACGGAAGCAGCAGCAAATTCTTGAATTTATCTTGAGATGGCAACGAACGGAGGGGACGACGCCCACCTTTCAGGAAATCGCCGACCACTTCGGTTTTCGCAGCATTAACTCCGTAACAGACCATGTGCGCCTGCTACGCCAAAAGGGTTGTCTTAAATCTGAACCCGGCAAAGCACGGGCATTGCGCGTCACGTCCCCGCTGACGAAATTGCGCAACCGCATCGTGGACATCCCGCTATTCGGCGCAATTCCGGCGGGTTTGCCACAGACGCGCGAGCAGGACGCCGAGGGCTGCGTTTCAGTGGACGTGGAAAGCGTCGGCTTCAAACCGACGCGGAACACGTTCGCGCTGCGCGTGGCTGGCGATTCGATGATTGGCCGGCACATTCTCGACGGTGATGTTGTGGTTTTGGAACACGGGCCGGAGCCGCGCAACGGCCAGATTGTGGCCGCTCTGATTGATGGCGAGAGCACGCTCAAAACATTTGTTTTGAAAAACGGCAAATCGTGGTTGCGGGCCGAAAACCCGAAATATCCGAATCTCATCCCGGCGCAGGAATTGATGATTCAAGGCGTGTTCAAGGCGCTCATCCGAAAGGTGAAGGAATGAACCATGTCCCGCACTATCGTTCATCTCGACGCCGACGCCTTCTTCGCGTCCGTTGAGCAGGCCGCCGACAGCCGGTTGAGAGGGAAGCCGATTGCCGTTGGCGGCGAGCGTCGCGGCATCATCGCGTCGGCCTCCTACGAGGCGCGGAAGTTCGGCATCTACACGCCCATGCCCACGGCGCGGGCGCACAAACTCTGCCCGAAGTTGATTGTCTTGCCTGGCGACTATGAACGCTACGAACAGTTTTCCAACTGGATGTTTGGCTACGCCTACGACTTTACACCGGACGTGGAGCAAACTTCGATTGACGAAGGCTATTTCGACCTGACGGCAAATCGCAATAAGCCACCCGTAGAAATCGCATTAACCATTCGCAAGGCCATCGGCCAATCACTCAAAATCACCGTCAGCGAAGGCATCGGCGCGAACAAACTCGTCAGCCAGATTGCTTCCAAGTTGAATAAACCCGCCGCGTTTCAAACCGTGCCTAGCGGACAGGAAAAGCTATTCCTCCATCCGCTGCCGAACCGTTGGCTGCCGGGCATCGGACCAAAGACCGCCACGCGATTGAACACGGCTGGACTGGCTCAAATCGGGCAGATCGCCAGAACTCCGACTGGCCTGCTCGCGCTGTTGCTCGGCAGTCAGGCGCCCATTGTGCGGCAATTCGCCAATGGAATTGACGAACGCCCGTTGATTCCTGCCAGCGAGCCGCAGAAATCATACAGCCAGCAGGAGACGTTCGACGAGGACGTGACGGACGAGGAATACGTTGAAGCGGTGCTCCGGCGCATGGCCGACCGATTGTTTGCCACGGTGCGTGAGGAAGGCCGAAGCGTGCGGACGCTGACGGTGAAGGTGCGTTACAACGACCGCGATGAAAACCAGCGCGCCGAAAGTCTGCGCGAACCAACGGACCTGGAATCAGACGTTTATGGGCGCTTGCGCGGCCTACTGCGCGAAGCCTGGCAGCGGCGAGTGAGCTTGCGCATGGTGTCGCTGAAATTGTCAAATGTGTATGACGGCATGTTCCGCAGCGAACTGGCGCTTGGAACCGACGCTCGCAACCACGAAGCCCGCGAACGGCTCGCAGGGGTATTGGACGAATTGAGGCGCAACAAAGGCTGGTCAGTTATACTGCGCGGACACGATTTGCGATTGCGTGATGCGCCGAGGGACATCGTGAACGAGCACGCGATACCGCAACTCAAAATCCGTGTCCACATACAGCAGCGGAGCGCGCCAGCCAGGGCAACGACCTACGTTCCGTTGCGTGTTCGCAGCTATTACACATTTCTCGACTCCACACTTTCGCCCGGCGCTATTGTGAACCTCGCCAAGCAACACAACACTCCGGCCATTGCCCTGACCGACATTGGCAACTTGCATGGCGCGGTGGAGTTCGCGCAGGCCGCAAAGTGCGCGGGCGTCAAACCGATTTTCGGAACCGAATTATTGGTTGAACAGCATCCGCTGTTGCTCTACGTCGAATCTCCTCGCGGTTATCGCAATTTGAACCGTCTATTAACCCGCAGCGCAGAAGCGGCCACCGGCGAAGAAGGAGCAGTCGCCACGCAACAGCGCCGCCCCGTCTCGATTGAACGACTGGACGGCTTCACCGAAGGATTGATTGCTGTCAGCGCGAATTTGCGGTTGGCCGAACTGTTTCCTAGTCGTTTCTACCAATTGGCAACCAAACAATCCGGCGAGAGCCGTCATCCCGTGGTTGCCTGTCCCGCCATTCATTATGCAAGCCCCGGCGACCGCCTGAAATATGACATCGTGCAATCCATCCGCACACTGACCCTGTTGCGGCAGGAACACCCGGACAAACGTATGAGCGGGCGATTTCATTTCCGCACGCCGGCGGAAATGGCCGAAGCGTGCAAGGAACACCCGGACTGGCTGGCGCACTCGCAAGAAATTGCCGACCGCTGCAATTTTGAAGTCCCATTCGGCAAACCGCAGTTTCCCGCGTTCATGCCGCCAGACGGTTCAACGCCGCGCGAGTTTCTTCACCAACTCGTGCTTGACGGATTGCGCCAACGTTACGGCGACCGCGCCGCTGCCATGCGCCCGCAAATTGAACAGGAGTTGAGCATTATCAGCGCCGTTGGTTACGACGAATACTTTCTGGTTGTTTGGAACATCCTGCAAGACTGCCACGCGCACAGCATTGAATGGATCACGCGGGGCAGCGCGGCGGACTCGCTGGTTTGTTATTGTCTCGGCATTTCTGATGTCTGCCCCGTTCGCTTCGGCCTCTACTTCCGCCGCTTTCTGAATCAGGAGCGCATGGCACTGAACAAACTGCCGGACATTGACATTGATTTCCCGCACGACCACAAAGACGACGTGGTTGACCTCATCTTCGCCAAATACGGCCGGGAGCAATGCGCTGTGGTTGGCGGCTTCTCAACGTTTCAGGCGCGGAGCGCGTTTGCGGACGTGGCGAAGGTGCTTGGCGTGGCCGAACGCGAAGTGCGCCGGTTCACCGATCATTTTCCGTGGAGCTTTGGCGGCGGCTGGGTGCCGGCTGAACACACGCCGAGCGGCGGGTCGAAGCTGCGCGAACTGCTTGCCGCCAGTCCTGAAAACCGCGATCTGCCGTTGAACGAAGAACCGTTCAAGACCGCGCTGGACATGGCCGAATGCCTCGATGGTTTTCCGCGCAATCCAAAGATGCACCCATGCGGCGTGGTGTTGTCTCGCCAACCGATGCACGAACTGACGCCGACTTTCGTTTCCAACAAGGGCTATCGTACAACGCATTTCGACATGGACGCCGTTGAAGTCATCGGCCTCGTCAAAATTGACGTGCTCGCGCAGGGCGGGTTGGCGGTGATGCGCGACACGAAAACGGCACTCGCGCAACGCGGCGTCCGCGTGGATTTGAAGGCGCTTGAGCCGTGGCAAGACGCGCAGGTATGGGAAATGATTTCAGGCGGGGGCGCACGGGCGGTTCATCACATCGAAAGCCCGGCCATGACCGGCCTGTGCCGCCAGTGCAATGCACGGGACATTGACACGCTCATTGGCATCGTCAGCGTCATCCGACCAGGCGCGGCCAACGAAGGCAAGAAACTGGCATTTACCCGGCGTTATCAGGGCCTTGAACCGGTGACGTATCCGCACCCGTCACTTGAACCTGTCTTGCGCGACACGTTCGGGCTGGTGGTTTATGAGGAACACATTTTGCAAATCTGCGAGGCGTTCGCAGGGTTAGACCCAGGCCGTGCGGATGTGTTGCGCCGGGCATTGAACAAACAGAAGCGCACCGTCATTGCCGAAATTCGGGAAGAATTCTTCGCGTCGGCGCAGGCGCGCGGACATGAGCCGGAGAAGATTGAAGAAGTGTGGGGGCTGGTCGCTGGCTTCGCCGGTTACGCCTTCTGCAAGGCGCACTCCACAGCTTACGGCGTGGAAGCATACCAGGCTGCGTGGCTGAAGCTGAATTATCCGGCCGAGTTCATGGCGGGCGTTCTGACCAATGGCAAGGGATTCTATGCCCCACTGGTTTATGTGTTGGAATGTCACCGGCTGGGATTGAAATTCCTGCCGCCAACGGTCAACGAACCGGGACCACAGTTCGTAGCCCACGGCAGTATGATTCGTGTCCCACTGACGCACGCCAAAGGATTAACCGAACGCACAATCAAACGGTTGCTGGCCGAGCGCGAGCATGGCTCATTCGCTTCGCTTGCGGACTTCCATCGTCGCGTGAAACCGTCGCCGGAAGAAATCGAAACACTGATTCGAGCGGGCGGCTTTGACGAATTCAGCCAGACACGCACGCGGCAATTTTGGGAAGCGCAACATTTGCAGAAGGCAAAAAACGAGCGACAGAATTTGGAGTTTGATTTCGACGCTGGCACGAATCCAGTGTCAGATTTCTTCACACAGAACCCGTCTTTGCTCCGTGAGCCGACTCGACGCGAGCGGCTGGAAGCCGAGACGGAATTGTTCGGCTACGCGGTGAGCGGGCACCCGCTGGAATTGTTCGGTGACTTGGCCTGGGACACATATTGCACTGTCGCACGTTTGGGCGAGCACGTCGGCGAAACGGTTGTGACATGCGGATTGGTGGTTGAGCAACGGACGCACCACCAGATCACCGGCGAGCCGATGAAATTCCTGACGTTGGCCGACTGGACCGGCTTGGTCGAAACCGAGCTGTTCGCACAGACCTACAAAAGCTACGGACTGGCAACCGTGCGCCATCCAGTGCTGGAAATCACCGCAACGGTCGAGCCATTCGACAACGGACTCGGATTTTCACTGCGCGTGCTGCGGGCGCGTAAACCGAGACACAATCAAAGCATACCATCCTCGCAAGCTCGGTGACTATGAATATGTGCTGGCGCATTGCAAAAAAAGGATACCGTCGTCTGACCCTGCCGCTGGAACTCGATGAGCAGCTAGCTAAATAGCTCGCTCTGTGGAGGAAACTGCTTTACCTGTCATAACACGATGTGACTCTAACGATTCATTTGCTTGGCGTCCAAGCACAACTAGGAATACATAACACTTTAATAATGTTATTACGATTTTTTTCGACACGACCTGCCATCAAATCAAAGAACAGAGCTAAAGCAACAATAAATAAAGAAGCAGCAATCGCACGTGGCACGTTGTAAAGACTTGACGCTTTGAGAACTAAATAACCAAGTCCAACATTTGCTGAAATAAATTCACCGATAAATGCACCAAGCAATGCAAGGCCAGCATTCAGTTTCATTGCACTAAAAACCCAATCCAGTGACCCCGGAATAACTGCCATAAAAAACATTTGAGGGCGGGTCGCGTTCATACCGCGCAAAACTTGAAGATAATCATCTGATACTTTTTCTGCGCCTTTAGAGGATTGTGCAAAGGCAACAAAAACAGTTGACAGACAAGCCAGTGCGACTTTCATCGGAAATCCTATTCCAAACCAAATAATCATTAACGGTGCGACCGCCAAAATTGGCATGGCCCCCAATGCAAGAATAAATGGTCTTAACAGAGTGGCAGTTGTTCTGGAAAACCATGTCAACAAACCAAAAAGTGTCCCTAAAAGTGTTCCTAGCAATAATCCTAAAAAGGCTTCTCCGCCGGTCGCAATGATATGTGGGACAATTTGCCATCCTCGTAATAAATCTATAAGTTCGACCAAAACCGCTGTTGGTCGTGCAATCGCAAATTCAACACGATGAAATAATAAAGCTGCGTCCTCCCATAAAAGGATCAAAATCGCCAAGACTAACATTCTCCCAACAAACAACGTCTTCATGATCTCACTTGTTAGAATATTTAAGCAATTCCCAAATCTCGTTAAAATAATCTGAGAATTTAGGTGACAGACGACACTTAACAGCATTTTCAGAATAATCCCCGAGCTGGGGTCTAATTTCCTTAAATTCTGTGCATGGATTACCCTTGAACACTAAAATGCGATCAGCCAAAAATATTGCTTCCTCTATATTGTGCGTAACAAAAAGAGTCGTGCACCCCATGAGCTTGCTTTTTTGCTTAAATTCAGTGTTTAACTCAAGGCGCGTGACAAAATCAACTGCTGAAAATGGTTCGTCACAAAACAATAGATCGGGACCACTTTGAAGCGCCCGAATAATGGCAACTCGTTGCTGCATTCCGCCCGACAATTCGTGAGGGTATTTGTTCTCACATCCTTGTAATCGAAACAGCTTAAAATCATCACAGACATTCTTGTTAAACGCTGTGTCGTCATACTCTTTTCCCTCTCTCCGAAGCCGAGACTTCTGTATTTCAACCCCAACGTGAGCATTTTGGAAAGCCGTTCGCCACGGAAACAATGCTGGTGACTGCTCAATGCCAGCGGTCCTCTTAAATCGCTCATTGTTAACGTATAATTCATCGTATGTAGCTTCCTCCGCACCTAGAAGAATTCGTAAGAGCGTGGACTTTCCGCACCCACTCGGTCCGATGAAAACGACGAGCGACTCTCTTTCGATTGAAAATGAAAGATTTTCAAAAATCTTTTGCTCACCACTCTCAGTCGAGTAAAACTTATTGAGATTGTTTACCCTAATGTCGGTGTTTCCATCAAGTTGATTGTCGTTCGACATGCTTCAGAGTCTCAATTCCAGCCGTGATGAGGCAAGCTACCCCGAAAAGAACAAGTTCAAGCTTTTTCTCTTTCAAATCGAACATCGGTACAAATGGCACTATGATTGACGCTATCCCGGCGAGCCACACGAAAATAAAGAAGGCCAGTTTGATATGTTTAACGCGTTTTACCAATTCAATTCTTCCAGCTTTTTTCCCTACTTGTATAATCAGCCAGGCCGAAAGAAATCCGAAAACCAAAAGTAATGCTTTAATCCATCCAAACATTGCGGTAATAACTATTGTCAGAACAATATAGACAATTGGGATACACTTCTTCCAAAACGGCATCGGCGGAGCTATAGGCAGCGTCTCAATGCTTTTTATAGACTCATTTGCTAATCGCTCGTAAGGCTCGATACAAGCTCGGTAGTATTCCAGAATTTGTGTTTCGCTAAACACGTTATTTCCACTCTCTTCACGATTGGCTTTAGCGGCGCATCTCCAATGCGATTGGGCGATTGCTATTGTTCTTGGAACCACACCTGCGCTAATCGCTTTTTTTAATGCCCCTTCAGCTTTTTCAGCATAACGAAAATATGACCGCGTGAACCGTAGAACGTCAGCGTCCTCAGCATGAATCACTTTTAGTGATTGTTGAATGCCTTTCAGTATGCCTGTAACAGCATCGTGGTTCTCGAGAACAAAATCATTGTTGGCAATCAGTGCTGTTACTATTACATCATTGTACTCATCTGTATCACCAATCGGCAATTCGATGCAAAACCCTGTGCGCCTTTCAGGGCTTACTAAATGTTCAATATGTAATATATCAGGAGATAGGGCGACAGCATTTGCTCCTCCATCTGCGTCAGAAAGCAAGAGCAATTCCTCACCTGGGTTGACCACACGAATAAATTTGTCCAGTGGTTTCTTACAGCCAGAGTCTAAGGCGATTCTAGCAGCTATGTTGTAAGAAGTGGTGCCTTTAGCATACGCAATAATTCGATCAAACGCGCTCAAATTCTTAAGGCATCCTATTCTTCCATGACTGCCATGATTGATAGCCCAAAACGCCCCATTCGTCACAAGAGTTGCTAGAACAGCAGGTAGTCTCTTTGAGTTTAGAGGCGTTTTGAAAATCTGAATGGGGTCCGTAATCGCCATTACCAAACCATTATAGGCTTTGGACTCATCCATCATTTGCTGATAAGTCGCACTATCCGTATGTTCAACTATCGGCTCGTCAATAACGACTTCGACTCCAGTAGGAAGGAACCCAAAGAAGTGCTTATGTGCCGCGTAGTAAATAGGCAAATAAAGAAAGTGTTTCCCCATTTGCAATATATGAATAGAGCGACTCTTTGGGGTAGCAATCTTATCTGCCATAGGATTCATTTGTTAAACGAATTATCCACGAAATCCATAATGTTCTGCGGTTGTTTCAAGTCCCCGGCATCAATTCTTAATTGCAGGGCCTTATGCCAAGCGTCTTGGTTTACTTCTGTGCTTTTGGGAATAATTCCGGCAGAGAGAACACGATGTAAGGCAGCAATGGCAACATCCTTTTTTATTTCTGGAAATCTCTTTGCAAGTATATCAGCCGAATCTTCTGGGTCCTGATGAAGAAAATCGAGCGCCTCTTGAATGGATTTCACCGTAGCTGCAACAACTTTTGGGTTGCTCTTAATATAATCCGGTGTCGCAGTTAAGCCCGTCATCGTAAAATCACCATATACATCAGAAAGAGAATATACAATTCTGTAACCGTTCTTTACCGCCTGAGAAACATTGGGCTCAAGTTCAAGTGCTATGTCCGCTTGGCCGGCTTCAACGAGAGCCAAAAGAGTGCCAAATCCTCCCTCCCTAATTTTTGGTTTTAGACCTCCGGCCTCGAACATTTTACGTTGAAGTGTGTAGGCAGTGGACGGCGAAGGGAAAGTCGCAACGGTATAATTATCTAATTCAGACGGGTTTTTGATTACGGGAATTGAAGGATTTTTTGTGATACCCCAAAATGGCACACCGTTGACAATCGTTGAAATTATCTTACCGGGTTGCCCACGTTGACTTGCAATGGCGATGAAGGTCGGATCGGCAACTCCAAATTCGGCACTGCCGGAAATCACAGCAGCCCATGTCTTTTCATCTCCACCAGTGCTTACAATGTTAACATTTAATCCATTGCTTGCAAAGAAGCCTTTGTCTGCGGCTATATATAAAGGCGCGTAAAGATAAAAATCGCCTGCTTGTGCAATCGTTATCGGACGTAGCGCGGAACCGGGAGATTGGGATTCGGTTCTGTAATGCAAAAAGATCGCCAACGTGAGAAGTGCGGCGGCGATTACAGCAAGGCCGGTTAGAACATTTTTATTCATGTTGACGTTCTGAGTTTTTGTTTTCGTCAATTCGTTTTCTTTACTGTTTTGATTTTAGCCCATCGAGCAGCTATTTCAGCATACCCCTCACTTTGTCACGTCCATTTTTCATGGTCAGATCGGTGTTCATGCGCGAAAATGCTAGAACTGCATAAATCAGAAAGTCAATAACAAGCTGTTCACCCACTGGTGTTGATTTTCTGCCGTGTTCACCCGCCTGCTGCCCGTGCTTCTGGCTGCTCCGCTGCAATCTCGTGCCACGAAATAATTCGTGGCACTGCATTGCTCCGTGCTCCGCCGCCCGCCAGCGCGGAAAGCCGGCTCGTGCGTTTCGTTTGTAGCGGCCCTGCTCTCTCTTGGTTGTGAGGCGAAGAGAGCAGTTCCGCTCCTTCAAAAACGAAACGCAAAGTATGAACACGACAGAAAATATCATCTCAACGCCTCAAGTCGAGAACAACATCGTCAAGCCTATCAAATTCCCATCGCAACCGCAGGAGTGGAAAATCGTTTCATTGCGGGAATGCCCGACGCCCGCCGACATCCAATTGTGTGACACGCCGGAGCAGGCAGCCGCCTACTGGAATTTGCACATCACGCAACATCCGTATTTCAATCCTGAAAATGAATGCTTGGTGGTTTTAATCCTCAACACCCGCCGTAAAATCAAGGGGCACTATTTCGTATCGGTCGGAACGATGGACACTATTTTGGTTCATCCGAGAGAGGTGTTCAGGTTGGCAATCATGGCGAGCGCACACGCCATTGTAATCATGCACAATCATCCGAGTGGCGAATCAACGCCGTCGGAGGCGGACATTAAAGTCACCCGTGATCTTCTCCGAGCCGGGCAATTATTGAAAATTGATTTGGTGGATCATGTGGTCATTGGCAATGGCAACCACACATCGTTACGCGCATTGGGCTATCTGGCCTACTGAAAACTTCTGCTTCAAGGCTTCGCCAACGGCGGGGATTTTTTTCAAGCGAACAGCTAAACGCCGTCATTTTGTCCGCCTTGACCAACGCACGGTTTGCTCCGCTCCACAGGCTGGAAGTCGGCCCTGTTGCCCTTCCGACCCCGCCCATTCCGCTACGCAAATCCGTGCGCTCGTCACGAGCGGCAATTCAAGTGACCGCAAGTGCGGCGGGCTTCCGTCTGCGGCCCGGCGGCGGGCGTTGCGCTTCGGCTACGATTCGCTAGGCGCTTCTCTCCGCCTCCGCTCCACTTTCCCCGCTCGCCGACCACAGACCGAAGCCAGGTGCTATTTCTTTCGTGCCATCCGGCGCGCTTCAGCCTGACGCGCCAAGGCCGCACGCGCGCGATTGATTTCGCGCGCCAACTCCGATTCCGCAGGCAGCGCCGTGATGTATTCACGGACGAGCATCTGATTTTGTAACCCGTCCAGGGCGTAACGCGCCAACGCTTCATCCTGTTCTGTGCAGAGAATTAACCCGACCGGCGGACGCTCATCCGGTTGCGTCCAATGTTCGCGCCCATAATTGCAATACAGGTTCATTTGCCCGATGTCGGCGTGGGCGAGTGGCCCGATTTTGAGGTCAATGATGACAAGGCACCGCAATCGGCGGTGGAACAGCAGCAAATCCACGCGATACCATTCGTGACCAATCCGCAGACGCCGTTGCCTTCCGACGAACGCAAAATCGTTTCCCAATTCCAGCAGGAACTTTTCCAGATGAAAAATAAGCGCCTCCTCCAAATCGTTCTCCGAGTATTCATCCTTCAATCCGAGAAATTCCAAGAGGAACGGGTTCCGAATTTCCTCATCGGCCGAAACCTTGTCGGCGGGCAAGCGGCGCTGCCCCTTGGCCAGCATCCCGGCTTTATTCGGTGCCAACGCGGTCCGCTCGTAGAACTGTGAATTGATCTGGCGCTCCAATTGCTTGACCGTCCAGCCTCCGCGCACTGCTTCAGTGTGATAAAACTCAACGGCATACGCCGTTCGCAACCGCAGCAACCGGGTGTAATGCGACCACGGCAGGGGAAAACGCTCGGCAATGTCGCGGAGTCGTTCGATCATGTCGTCGCCTTCAAATTTCCGCAACGGCGTTGCGGAAATTGGCGCAGCCGTGCAGGAGGCGGAAATCCGCAACGCCATTGCGGATTTCCTGGCGAGTGGAAACGCGAGGTAAAACTTCCGCGCCCGTTCAAGATTATCCACGCTGAATCCGCGCCCGAAACGTTTCATCAAATCGCCCGAAAGCCGGGCAAGCAGTTCTTCGCCGTAACCGGCACGGCTCTGGCCGCGTTGCTCGTGCTCGACAATCCGGCGTCCCATTTCCCAATAGGTCGCCGTCATCAACGAATTGACCACGCGGGCAGAAGCCCTTCGCGCGGCATCCAACAGTCCGACGAAACCGGACAACACGATCTCGTAATTGGCGAATTTCTTCCCCATCATCTTGCCGGACGTGGCTTTATCGCTCGATGTGCTCATGGGCTTCCCTGCGTTCAAGGTTTGAACAAGCCGGGCATTCGTTCGGCGAGCCATCAGGCTCGTTCCAATGGCGGCGCGATGAAGCCCCGTTTGATTGTGTGGCGGCGTCGGTCGCGTCAAGGATACTACGGGCCGCTCGCTTATACGCTCGCGCTTCCGTTCCTCCTTTGACCCGCCCGCCGCCACCGGGGAATTTGCTTCTAGGATTTCATCGCTGGAGTCTGGATTCTGAACGGAAATATCGTGTGTCACCTCAATTCCAGGCTGTATTTTCAGTGTCATTCGGTATTGAATGGGAATTGCTGTTGAATAAAATGACTGGCGGCATATTGAAAAAGTCCATTGATAAAACTTTCTACCGTAATGGGCAACTTCGTGAAGTGGTGCCATTGCGCAATGGTCGCAGGCATGGCGTTGTCCGTGTCTGGCACAAGAACGGCGTGTTGGAGACCGAAGAACCCTACGCGAACGGCTTGTTGCACGGCATCAGCCGCCAGTGGAGTGAATCCGGCAAACTGCTTGGCAAGTACCGCCTGATTCACGGCACGGGCGTTCAGCGTGTGTGGCACGAAAACGGCAAACTCCAACTGGAATTCTCCACCGTGCGCGGCGATTTTTCGGGACGCTATCGCTTGTGGTTGCACGACGGCACATTGCTGTCCCAGGACATTTATCTGCACGGACGTTCCGTGACCGCCGGGGAATATCGCGCGGCCCGCGCAGAAGATAAATCGCTGCCCATTCTGAACGGCCAATCCGTCAAGCCTTTGCCCCAAACCATCGCCACGGATAAACACGCCCATGAAGTTTTCGTCCGTTTCCTTTTGGCGCACAAGCGTTGTTCCGAGGCGGGGCAGTGGCTTGAAAGCGGCGGCAAGGCCGTGCGCTCGCTTGGACGATTCAAACGCCAGGATGATGCCTTGAAATTTGTCGCCGCCCTTTACGAAGCAGGCGCGACCGAAGTGATCGCGCCTGACATCTACAACGGCAAAACCGGCGCTCAATTCGCTGATTGTCTGTTGGTGAAGCTGCCAAAAATTGCCGCCAAGCGGAAAGCCATCCGCAAAGTTTGCGGACAATTGTCGAAACGCAAACTGGGGGCTTTTCTGCCGGACAGGGACTTTGGCGAAACGCATCTGTATCTTTCGCTGGCCTGATTCACAGCACAATCAGGCAGTCGTGCTTTTCGTCAAACGTCAGCGTGCCACTGGCCGGACGCTCGTGCAGCAGGCATTCCGACACCGCATCGCCGACCAACTTTTCCACCGCGTCGCGCATCGGACGCGCTCCCAACTTCGGATGAAATCCCTTGCGCACCAGAAACGGCAGAACGGTTTTGTCCAATTCCAGTTTGTGTCCGCGCTCCCGCAGGAACTCGATTTCCCGCGCCAGGAATTTCTCCGCAATTTCCAACTGGTGCTCGTAGCTTAAACGGCGGAACACGAGTTTTTCGGTCACGCGCGCGAAGATTTCCGGACGCAGGGATTGTTGTGCCCGCGTCAAGACATGGCGTTCCAGTGTCGCCTCGTTGGAATGTTGCAGGCTCATCAATTCCGCCGAGCCGATGTTGGACGTGAGCCAGATGTAAAAACTGCCGAAGTCCAGCGTCTGGCCGGTCGCCACCGTGATGCGCGCCGCGTCGAGCAGTTGCAGCATGATGTCCAGCACGCGCGGATGCGCCTTTTCCGCCTCATCAAAAAGCAATGAACCTTCCGTTGCCCGCTCGCGCACCGCCCCAAGATAACCGACTTCACCAAGACGCGCTCCCAGCAGCAAACCCAGCGCCTCCTGATTCTGAAATTCGCTCATGTCGAAGCGGAACAATTGGCCCGGCCCGAAAATGTGGTTCGTGGTGACAATCACCGTTTCTGTTTTGCCGACGCCGGTGGGACCGAGCAGCAGAAAACTTCCGCGTGGGCGTCCGGGTTTCGTGAGGCCGAATTCACCGCGTTGAACCACCGAGACAATGCGCGGCAGGACTTGGGACTGGCCGCGAATCTCGTGTGGCAGCAGCGCGGCCAGTTGTTGGAGCCTGGAAAGCTTGTTCGTGTCTATGATTTTGTTCATCCCTGAATTTCTACATGGACTGTCCCTGAACTTTGTGTCCCACAGACACCGAAAGTTTTTTAGTTCTGTCAGAGTGGGCGCGTAATGCAGCGAATGAATCGTTGCCAAAAAGAAAAATAAAACACGCGTATGAAGATCATCAAAAACATCCAACCGAAAAACCGTTCCCGGCTGCCGTCGCTGCTTCTGGCCGCCGGCCTGTTCGCCCTCAACACCCTTCCGGCGCTCGCGCAGTCCACCACGTTCAGTTCCACCGACCTCAAGACCGGCATCAGCAACAGCCTGGCCGTAATCATGATGTTCGGCTTCGTCCTTGGCATTGCGTGCGTCATCTACGGCGGCTTCGCCATCCGGCGTGGCGACGTTGACCAGGGCAAGATGTCCATCATTGGCGGCGCGATTATCGCGGCGGCTCCGGCAGTTATTTTCGCCTTCTTCAAAATCTTCGGCTTGGATTCCAACAGCGCTGTCGGCGTCGGCAGCTTCTGAACCTGCACCAGCCCAATCCCCAACCGCCCACGAGCATGAAAACCGAACTGCGCTTCACCGACACCAACGCCGCGTCCGATTCCAAAGGCCGCACCTGGGGACTCGAAGGCGGCTTGTTCTGGTGGCTCGTGGGTGGTGTCGGCGTGGCCATCACCGTGTTCTTCGTCCTGCTGGTGATGCTGAACACCTCGTTGCTGACGGCCTTTCTTGCCGCGCTCGCGCCGCTCGGTATTTGCCTCGCCTACATCTTCGGATTCCGGCAGGGCAAGCCGCCCGGCTACGACCGCGATTGTTTTGAACATTGGTTTTCTGGCGGCGGTTTCGCCCCCGAAGTTCAAACCATCCACTTGTGCAAACATCCCTTGGTGGAGGACAGGCCATGAATGCCGGCGCTTTGAATCAACTCGAATTGCGGCGGCGGACGTTGCTCGGCCAACTTCAAACCGCTGATGTCAATCTGCGCACGGGACTGCACCAGCACGGCATGGACGCCCTCGTGCGCGCCCATTTGGAACGGGCACTTGCCCACATCCGCGAAGCCTCCATCGCCGTTGACGAACAAACCAAAGTCCGCACCGTTCAGGAACTGGCCGACCAACTCACCCGGATCGAACAGATGCAAGCCGACCTGCGCGCCGGGCAAAAGCCCGCTGATGAATCTTCAACCTCAATCCATGTCTGACCTATGTTTGAACGCGCTCCCAACGGTTTTTTTGTCCGCGACTTGATTGTCTTCAATCTGCTCCGGCGTGGCGGTTTTGTGGCGAAGGGGTTTGTCTTTGAAGCGCCCGACCTCACCAACAGCCAGGTCGCCGACCTCAATGATTTTCAGGATCAACTCTGTCTCCTGCTCGCCTCGCTTCACGAGCATCAGCGGCTGCAAGTGCAATATTATTGCGATTCCGATTACAAGGGGGAATTGCTGCGCTACCAACTGGAGACGGAGAAATTTACCAATGTCTGGACCAAGCGTTCCCGCAACGAACGCTTCGCGCGCTACTGGCAGGCCATGTCCGAACGCAAACTCCGTCGTCAGCGCGTCATCTTCTACGTCTCGCGCTCGCTGGAGAACGTTCCGAAATCATTCCAGTCCGCCGCCGCCCGCCGCGACTACTACAACACGCTGCTCGACCAGCTCGAAACCGAGTTCGACCACGTCCACCGGTTGTTGCTGGAAATCTTCAGCTCCGGTGGCGCGCGTGTCCTGCCGATGTCCGACCTCGACCATTTCCGCCATTACAAACGGTTTCTGAATCCGTCGCTCAATGACCGTTTCGATTACGACCCGGCGGAAGGCTTTGAACCGGAACTTTCGATTCAGGAAAATTGCTGGCACAGCGAGGGCAGCGGTCAGTCCGACTTTGGCTTCTTCCTCGACGGCCATTATCACTCGCTCATTGTCCTGACCCGCTGGCCGCGCACGACGTATCCCGGCATCATCCAGCGGCTCACCAATCTGCGGCTGCTTGATTACACCGTCACCGTGAATGTTGATCCGCTCCCGATTTCACAGGAAATCAACAAGGAGGAAAAGGAGCACGACCGCGTGGCCGGCGACTACGCCAGCGAAAAGAAAATCTCCCTGCTCACCGTCATGGAAAAGAAGCAGAAGAAAATTCACGCGCTGATGCAGGGACAGACGATTCCATTCCGCGCGATGTTCGCCATCCGCGTCTGGGACAAGTCCCGCGACGGCCTCAACGCCAAGGCCGGGGCGATCAAGAACGCCATCAACTCGATGAACTCGGCGCAATACTTCGAGAGCAACCTGCCCAGCACCTCAAGAAGTCTTTTCTTCCAGACCTGGCCGGGCTGGACCTGGGGACGTTACGAACATCGCAAACTTTATTCCGAGCACCGTTTTCTGGCGGACATGCTGCCGGTGTCCAGCACCTTCACCGGACACTTGGCCACGGCGGAGGCAATTTACGACGGGCCGCAGGATAATCTCATCGGCATTGAGACGTTCTCCGGTTCGCAGGACAATAAATCTCCACAACACGCGGTTCTGCTGGGCATGTCGGGAGCGGGGAAATCGGTCACGGTTTGCGACCTGCTTTCGCAAACCGAAGGTTATTTCGGTTACACCGTCATCATCGAAGAAGGGCTGTCCTATGGCATCTATACCGCGACGGTCGAGGAAGGCGCGCGGCCCATCATCATCCACCCGGATGGCGACCTGACCATCAATTACCTCGACACGAAGGGACTGCCCCTCACGCCCGACCATCTTTCCGCTGCGACTGCATTGGTTGCGCGGATGATTGGCACTTCGAGTCAAGAGGACAAACAAATGCTTCGTCAGGCGCAAATAGCCAAATACCTGAACCTGCTTTACGAGGATGCGTTTCAGGACTGGCAGAAGAAGCGCCACGATCAGTTGCTCGACATCACCCGGCACGCGATGGCGTTGCAGAACTTTCGCGCCGAAAAAATGCCGCCCGGCGCGACCACACTTGAATCTTTTGCGGACTTCCGCGACTGGAAAGCAGCCCACCCGACTGAAGCGGAGGAATATCAGCGCCAATTCGAGGAACCGGCGGTGTTGAAATTCCTGAAAGACCCCCGGACCAGCAAGGAAGTCCGCAATCTCGCCTTTGCCCACTTTACGCCGGATGAATTCCCGACGCACCGGATGCTTCAGGAGTTGATGATGCTCGACCCGATGGGCGGCGAACGCGACCAAATCATGGAAATCGCCACGCTGATTCTGCCGTGGTGTCGCAACGGCAACTACGGCTGCCTGTTCGACGGCACGAGCAATCTTTCGCTCACCGGAAAAATCGCCCACTTCGAGTTGGGTTACATCCCGGAATCCGCGAAGGAGCTGAAAGCGGCGGCGGGCTTCCTCATCACCAACCACGCGCGCAAGCACATCATGACGCTGCCGCGCGCGATTCGGAAACGGAACATCTACGAGGAGGTCGCCCGCTTCCTCGACATTCCCGGCGGTCAGGAAATCGTCCAGGAATCCTACGCGCAGCTTCGCAAGTTCAATTGCTGGAACATTTCCATCGTGCAGCAGTATGCGCGCTTCAAACAGTCGCGCATTCGCTCCGCCGTTTTCGGCAACTCGCGCCAGTTTTTCATCATGCGCCAGAACGATCGCGCTGATCTGGATGACATGGGCAAGGACATCGCGCTGCCCGAAGTGACGCAGCACGCCATCATGAACTACCCGCTGCCCGACCATCAAACCGGCCAGAAGTATTCGCCGTTTACCTATCTGCACACCGACGCGACCCGCAACCTCTGCGGCACGGTTCACAACGTCGCGGCGCCGGAGATGCTCTATTGCAGTTCGTCCAGCGGCGAACATTTCGACAAGCGCGCCCGCGAACTTCGCAAAAGTCCCAACATCGTCGAGGGCATCATCGCCCACGCCCATTCACCCAAATAAACCAAATGCAAAACGATTATGAAAAAAATGCTTCGATTCATCCCACTTGCCTGTGTCGTGTCTCTGTTCACGGGCTGCGCCGCTGTCACCCGACCCGTCACTGACGTGGCGTTGGGGGCAGGCGGCGCAGCTCTCGGCGGCGAACTGTCCCACAACAATCCGATGGCCATCGCCGGCAGTGCGGCGGGCGGTGTCCTGCTTGGTGAAGGACTTCACTACGCCAACAGCAAACAGAACGACAAGTCCTACCAGACCGGCTACGACAAGGGCCGCAGCGATGCCGTCAAACAGCAATACTGGCTC
>Ga0209517_10000644_pt1 | contig 58249 bp, 51 predicted proteins | sample PeaSoiMetSII2010_FD_187695 | JGI IMG/M metagenome (GOLD analysis project Ga0209517, IMG submission 187695) | Peat soil microbial communities from Weissenstadt, Germany - SII-2010 (SPAdes) (version 2) | ecosystem: Environmental > Terrestrial > Soil > Wetlands > Peat | place: Germany...
ATTGGGTTGGCGACGACTATGACCCCGACGCTTTCTCCATCGAGGACGTCAACCACATGCTCACGCCTTTGCGTCGTCGCCGGGACAAAGCCTCACGCGGTTAGTCGCCAGCACGGTAAACAAATACTGGTCCGGGAGCTTCTCGAATTCCTCGAACGTCAGCAGAGTGTGAACAGTTACGCCCATAATGCTTACTCGCCGAGGATTGCGTCCAGGTCGATTTCGATTCCGGGCAAGAGATCGGTGGTGAAGCGGTCGCTGTGCTCCTGGGCTTGCCCTCCGGGTTGGTACACCCAGACGCTGCGCTGATCCGGATAGATCAGCCAGACCTCCCGCCCGCCGCTGGCGAACAACTCCTTGATCTTGCATGCGATTTCCAGGGCCGTGTTGCTTTCGGAAATGACCTCGACGGCCAGAGCGGGCGCGCCCTCCAGGTAGTCGCCGGCCGGCTGCTCCGCGTGGGTGATGCTGACGTCCGGTATCAGCCACGAATGAGTTCCGAGCTTGTACCCGACCACCATGCGCGCTCTGCCCAATTGCAGCGCTTCGCCGCGAGCCTGTAATCCGGCCAGAGCGGGCTTGAGCACATCATACAGGCGGGACCTGATCTCATCATGCTTCAGCTTGGACGGTGGCGCCTCGATCAACTCTCCTCTCAGCAATTCCTGCTTGCCCGTGTGGTCCGGGAGCATCTCGAATTCCTGGAACGTCAGCAATGTGCGTACGGCGCCCATGACTCGATTCTATTTCACTCCGCGCCTGGGATCGGGCTCTACCTTCTTGAACCCCGCCGGGACTTCGAACTGCGAACCGTCCACCGGGCTTGCCGAGAAGCCCGTCATTTCCGTGGTCATCTCCATCAGCACGCCGGAGGCGTTGGCCTGACCGCCCTGATCGGGCGGGGGCTGCTGAGTGTCCTGCTGCGGCTGGGACTTCTTGCCGCCCAGGCCAAAACGGCCCTTCAACGCGCCGCCGAGCGCACTGCCAACCGAGGGCTTGTCCGAGGACTGCTGCTGCGCGCCCGCCGGCTGGTCGGACCGGTCCACCGGAGCCGTTCCCTGCGCGCCCATGGTGGTGGTCTGGAACACCGGCATGCCGTCCATTTTGGCCGACTCCTTGTAAACTTCGGACATTCCTTCGACCATATCCGGGCGGTTCATGAACATGTTGCCGCCGGGCGTCCAGTTGAGCTTCTCCGCCATCCGGCGCTGGAAGTTGCGAACCTCGTCGTAGCCGGGCACCTTGGGCGCGATCCAGGTATCGGCGATGACCGTCATGCCGCCCGTCTGCCCCGTCTGTTTATCGGTGCCCTGCATGTCCATCGTCAGCACCATCTCCCTGGCGTCAAACCCGGCGATCTGCTTGGTCCTGCCGGTGCTGTTGGCGGACACCTTGAAGGTCATCTCCGCCTTATCCTTGTCTTTGTTCTGCTGCATCTTCTCGGTGGCCTGCTCCATCGCCTGCTTCATCTGCTCGAAGGTCATCACCGTGTAGGTCTTCTTCTGCAGGTCGATGTTGGTGATGGTCTGGCTGCCAAGATCGATCACCGTGACATTCAGGGAATTCCGGCGCACCATCCGGTCGCCCTGGATGGCGACGGTGCTTTGGATCGGCTCGTTGGCCTGCCGCGCCTGCTTGGAGAATACACCGGCCACCTTCATCAGCCCGACGATCGCGCCGCCGGTGAGCCTGGTGGTCTCCTGATAGCTGAAGTCCGCCAGCATGGTCGAGGCGGCGACGGCCATCAGTCCCGTTATCGTCAAAATCTTCCGAACCATTGAACCTCCTGTATCAACTAGCCAAGGGCTTTCGCACTTGATATCCCCGCGGGATATGGGAGTCGAGGAAGCCAGGACCCAGAAGCCAGAATTGCGGCGGCGTACGCGCCCAGGAGCCGGCTTCCGAACCAAGCAACCTCCGGCATCAACTTATCGTAGGATACAGAGCCGCCGCGATACAATAACGGAGCGAGGAGATAGTACTGTGACGGAGCTAACAATCCAGCCCACCGCTAAATTTCTCAAAGCCGGCGCAATTCTGGCAGGCATCGTTTTCCTGGGATTGGAGATTGGCTGCCTGCTGCAGTGGAACGCCGCGGCAGGGACAAGCCTGATCATGGTGGCCCCTCCGCTGATATTCCTTTGGCCTGCCATGCGAGCCTTCCGGCGGCGCTTCACCAAGACGGTGATCAGCGGCGACCGCCTGCGTTACGAGACCGGGATGACCGGCAAGACCACGCGCAACATCCAGCTCGCGAAATTGCAGGACGTGCGCGTGGACCAGCGCATGATGCAGCGAATTTTCAACATCGGCAATCTTTCCATCGAGACCGCCGGGGAAGCCAGCCGTTTGACCATTCTCAACGTGGACAGTCCCCAGGCGCTGGCCGACGAGATCATGAATCGCGCGCAGAAAGGCGCCGCTTTGTGAGCGGCAAGCTGAGCGGCCGCACGGCGGTGATCACGGGCGCCAGCAAGGGAATCGGGAAGGCGATCGCCCAGGCGCTGGCGGCGGAGGGCGCGCGGATCGCGCTGGTTTCGCGGGACCTGGAGCTGTTGAACGGCGTGGCCGCGGAAATCGGCCAGGCCGGCGGCAGCGCGAGCGTATTCCCCGCGGACATCACGAGCGAGGAGCAGGTGCGGCGGATCGAGCGCGACATCGTGGCGCAGTTCGGGAAGGTGAACATCCTGGTCAACAACGCCGGCGTGAATGTCCGCAAGCGCGTGACCGAGTTCACACTGGAGGAATGGCGCCGGGTGATGGACACCAACATCACCGCCGCCTTCCTGATGTGCCGCTCCTTCATCCCGCACATGACCGGCCAGGGCTACGGCCGCATTCTGAATCTGACGTCCACCATGAGCTGGGTCTCGCTGCCCGGCCGCGGGGCATACTCCGCGAGCAAGGCGGCGCTGCTGGGGATCACGCGCACGCTGGCGCTCGAGCTGGCATCGGAAGGCATCACGGCCAACGGCATCAGCGCCGGCCCGGTGGCTACCGAGATGAACCGGCCGCTGATCGAAAATGCCGAGATGAACGCGCAATTCCTGGGGAACGTGCCGCTGGCCCGGTGGGCCAAGCCGGAGGAAATCGGGCAATTGGCGCTGTACCTGTGTTCGGAGGAGGCCGGGTTCATCACCGGCACAGACGTGCTGATCGACGGCGGCTGGTGCGCGAGGTAACGCACGCGAGAGCGCCGAGCCGCGACCTGCTGATCGCCGCCCACCAGCAGGTCACAATACTGAAATTAGCGGAGACCCTGGTAGCGGAAGGGCCGATCCCCCGCAAGGCCGCCGGCGATGCGCTTCCTATCGCGATTGCGACAGCGTATAGCTGCGAATACCTGCTCACCTGGAATTGCCGGCATATTGCCAACGCCGAGATCCAGCGGGCGGCCCGCTTGGTGGTGAGGAGGCAGGGATTTGAGCTGCCGGTCATCTGCACGCCGGAAGAACTGATGGGAGGAGAGCAACGAGTTCGAACGACGAAATCGTCGAGGAGGTTCGCGCGGCGCGCGAAGCTTACGCTGCGCGATTCAACTATGATCCGGCTGAGATGTTCAGGGACCTAAAAGCCCAAGAGCAGGCGCGCCACCGCAATATCGCTGCGCTCCAGCCATTGGAACCCCATCCGGACCCTGCAATTCCAGAGTAACCAGGAGATGGCCCGTCAACCTTCCGACTTCTTCCTGATCTTGATGTCCAGGCGCTTGATCTTCTGATTGAGCGTGGAAAGCGGAACGTGCAGGCTTTCGGCAGCCTCGGTCTGGCTCCAACTGCACTGCTCCAGCCGCTCGAGGATGATCCGGCGCTCGAAATCGTTGCAGATCTCGAAGAGCGAGGCGTCCGCGGGAAGGGGCGCGCCGTCGCCGCGGTGCAGCCGGATGCCGTTGGCCTGCAGCAGCGAGTCGGGCAGCACTTCCACCTGAACCGCCGCATCGGTGGCCAGAACCACGGCCCGCTCCACCACATTCTCCAACTCGCGCACATTGCCCGGCCAGTTGTGCTCCATGAGGATTTGCAGCGCTTCCGGCTGGAAGTGCAGGATGGAACGGCCGGCGGAGTCGAGGAACTTGCTGTTCTCGCGGCAGTAGTAGGTGAAGAAATGCTCGATCAGCGGAGGGATGTCTTCCTTGCGCTCGCGCAGCGCCGGCAGCGCGATGTTGATCACGTTCAGCCGCCAGTAAAGGTCTTCGCGGAACTTCCCTTCTTTGACGAGCTGCTGCAGATCGGCGTTGGTGGCGGCCAGGATGCGCACGTCCACCTTGATGGGGTCCGTCGAGCCCAGCGGGGTGAACTCCTTTTCCTGGATCACGCGCAGCATCTTGATCTGCGTCTCGGCGCCGAGGGTGCCGATCTCGTCGAAGAAAATCGTGCCGCGGTCGGCCACCTCGAAGTATCCCTTCTTGGACTGGATGGCGCTGGTGAAGGCTCCCCTCACGTGGCCGAAGAGCGTGGATTCCAGGAGGTCCGGCGGAAGCGAGCCGCTGTTCACCGCCACGAACATCTGGTCGGCGCGCGGGGAATTGGCGTGGATGGCCTTGGCGACGAGCTCCTTTCCGGTTCCGGTTTCGCCGGTAATCAGAATCGTGGAGCGCACCGACGCCACCTGCCCGACCAGGTCGAGCATCTTCACCATGCGCTCGCTCTTCCCGATGATGTTGGGAAAGCTGTAGCGCTGTTTAAGGGCGCGCTTGAGGTGGGTGTTCTCGTATTCGAGCCGCCGGCGCGCAATCATGCGGTCGATTTCGATGATGAGCTTCTCGTTGTCCCAGGGCTTGGAGAAATAGTCGTTGGCGCCGCGCTTGAGGGCGTCCACCGCGGCTTCCACCGAGCCGTAGGCGGTGATCATGAAGATGGGCGTCTCGCGGTCGCGCTCGCGGACCTGCTGGATCACCTCCATCCCGGAGAGGTCCGGCATCATCAGGTCGAGCAGCACCAGGTCGTAGCTGTGGCTCTCCATCTTCTGGAGGCCCTCGACGCCGTTCTGCGCCAGGTCGACGCCGTAGCCTTCCGAGGTGAGCAGGAATTCCAGGCCTTCGCGGATGTCCAGCTCGTCATCGACGACCAGGATCTTGCCCCTGTTTTCCGAGGCCGGCTGGGGAGCGGTCATTTCAGGCGGCACTTACCGGCTTCCTCGCGGAGCCGGCAACGGCGAGGGGAAGTTCCAGGCGGAAGGTGGCGCCACCGCTGCGCCGGTTGAAGACTTCGATCGAGCCACCATGCTCTTGAATGATACCGTAGGTCACCGAGAGCCCGAGCCCGGTGCCTTTGCGCACCGGCTTGGTGGTGAAAAACGGGTCGTAGATGCGGTGGATATGCTCGGGGGCGATGCCGTGCCCGGTGTCCGAAACGTCGACCTTCAGGCTGGAGGCTTCCGTCCAGGTGCGCACTTCCAGGGTTCCGCCGGCCGCCATGGCGTCGCGGGCGTTGAGGAACAGGTTCAGGAAGACCTGCTGAAGCTTGCCGGCGTTGCCCTGCAGCGGCGGAAGGTCCGGCTCGAACTCGGTGCGGATCTGAATGCCCGATTTGGCCAGCTGGTGATCCAGCAGCGAGAGCGTCTCCTGGATCACGCGGTTCATGTTCACGTTGCCGAACGACGTGGTGGAGGTGCGCGAAAAGTTCAGCAGCGAATTGACGATCTCGCTGGCGCGGAAGGTCTGCTTGGCGATCTTGTCGAGGATCAGCGACTTTTGCGAGTCGTCGGCCACCTGCTTGGCCAGCATCTGGGCGTAGGTCGAAATCACCGCCAGCGGGGTGTTCACTTCGTGCGCCACTCCCGCCGCCAGCAGCCCGATGCTGGACAGCTTGTCGGCCTGGACCAGGCGCTGCTCCAGCTCGGCGCGGTCGGTCACGTCGTCGAAGATGATCAGCCGGCCGATCTGCTGCTGCTCCTTGGAGACCAGCGGAGCGATCGCGATATTGAGCGTGGCTTCCCGGAAACGCGCCGGCACCAGGTGGCCGTTTCCATGGCCATTGATGGCGGCCGCGGGCTTCAAAACGTACTTGTAAATATGGTGGATGCCGGTCTCGCCGCGCACGCGGCCGAAGTGATCGGCCAGGTCCGCCGGGAACAGGTCCGAGAGCTTGCGGCCCAGGGCCTGGTCGCGGGAGACGCCGCTGAGCTGTTCGATCTGCGTGTTCCAGCTCTCGACGCGGTCGTCCAGGTCGGCCGCCAGGATCCCCACGTTGATCGATTCGACGATGTTCTCGTTGAACTCCTTGAGCCGCTCGTACTCTTCCATCTTGCGCTGCAGGGAGCGGTAGAGAACCGCGTTTTCGATGGCGATCCCGACGTACCCGGCGAGCGTGACGAGCAGCTCGAGATCCAGGCTGGAGAGATAATCGCCGTCGGCGGTCCGGCTGACCCCCATGTAGGCGATGGTGCGGCCGCGAACCGTGCAGGGCAGGTAGTAAGTCAAGTCGAGATCGGCAATCGTCCGCCGCACGGAAGCCGGCCACGAGCGGGAGATCGCATCGAGCTGGTGGCGCGTGCGCTCGAAGAACAGGTACCCTCCGGGCAGCTTCCAGTTCAGGAAGCTCAGATCCAACTCGTCATTGGCCGAGTTGGCCAGCCGGGTGTTGGCCCCCATGGCATTCTGCAGACGGAATCGCTGCTCGCCGGAGGCGCAAGCGGCTTCCGGATTGGCCTCCGCCAGGAAGAACGCCAGGTGCTGGATGGAGAGCGTCTGCAACAGCCGTTCGCCGGCGGATGCCAGCATGGCCTCCAGGTCGGTCTCCGAACTCAACTCGCGGGCGAACTCCACCAGGGTGCGGCGATAGTCGTAGCGGTCGCGGTAAAAATACCGGTCAAGCCGCTCCTGAATCCAATCGCGGATCGGCTGGAACAGGAATGCCGTGATCAGCATCACGGCGATCATCCCAGTCTGGCCCAAGTCTTTGAAATTCTGCTTCACCAGGCTGCCGAGCGAAAACACGATGCCGTAGAATGCCGCGAACACCAGGATGGTGGCCAGCGTGTAGGCATATCCCCGGCGGAAGATGATGTCCACGTCCATCAGCCGGTAGCGCACGATGGCGTAGGCCAGGGTGAGCGGAATCAGGGGAAGCGAGAGCACCGCCATCTTTTGATACGCGCCGGGGACCGCTCCCATGGCGTACGGCAGCACGTACAGAACGGCGAAGGGCAGGATCCCGCAGAACGTGCCGTTACGCAGCCACTTGAGCTGCTGGCGCACGATGGGGTCCTCGCTCTTGCGGTACTCCAAGGTCAAGGCGATTCCGCCGATGACATACGGCAGGGTCGAAAAGGCCATCCACACGCGGTCCAGCAGCCAGCTCAATTCGATGAGAGGAATCGCCACCACGACTGTCCCGGAGGTGAAGACCAGGTACGTCAGGAACAGCAGGAGGCCCGGCACGTACAGCATCGCCTGGCGCAGCGGCCTTTCGAGCCACTTCCGCGGTTCGGGGAACGTCAGGCAGAAGTGCAGGAAGACCGTCGGCGCGAGCAATCCGGCGGCCACGTTGCCGAAATAAATCACCTTGTCGAAGCTGTTCAGCTTCCCGGTCGGATGGAAGCACAGGAAGATGAACGAAGCCAGGCACAGGATATAGAAGTGCTTGGCCTTGTGGGCGCTGCCGCGGCGGAAATAAACAAACAGGCCGATAATCAGGTACGCCAGCCCGACGGCGTACTGGTAGAGTTTGGCGCGGTCCAGCGGCACCTCGCCGACGATGAGGTTGTTGATGGGGAATTCCACACCGCCGCGGGCAATCTGGTAATGGGTGTTGCGCCAGACCCCGATCCTCGCCAGCACCTGGGCGACATCGATGGCTTTTTCGATCGGGAGCCCTTCGATCTGCCGCAGCAAGTCGCCCTGGCGGACGCCGGCTTTGCCTGCCGGGCTATCCGCCGGAACGTACAGCGCCTGCACACCATCGGCCCGGTCCACCCAAATTACGCCGTCTTCCGGCAACCGGAACTGGAATTGCTGCTCCAGGTTAATGACGGCAGCGACACCGGCAGCCAGGGTCAAAATGACCAGGATCGCCGTGGACAACTGGAACTTGAGTTCCTGAAGCATCGTGGCTGCCATTTTCGGGTGGCGGAAACACACCCCGAGACAGTTTTCCGCAAGCCTGTGCTGCACGTTTGATGCCGCAAGACCTGTGCAATTCTGTATCCATAATAGCCTGTGTTTCTGTCATTTACCAGAAACCCAGAGATCCTGCTCCGGTTTTTGGGAGAATACACTACGCGGAAGTGTATCCAAAAAGGAGTGCGGCCCGTTTTCCTGCCACGGCGCGGCGCGGAACTGCGGAAGTTGCTGGACAGGTTATCCGCGTTTTGTCCGGCATAGTACTATGTTGCAACCCGAGGACCGTGCCGATCATCTCGTTGAATGCTGTACACTATACTTCACGGGTGCCCGTGCTTGCCGGGCGCCGGGTTACCAGTATGATGCGAACAGTAATTCTATCCGTCTTATTGGCGGTCGTGTGCGGATCGTCGTATGGCGGCAACAGTTCCAAGTCCGGCCAGGATCCCCAGAAGCCGCCGGAGCAGACGCCGCCGGCAGTCCAATCGCCCAAACCAGCCAATGCCAGCGCGCCTGCCCCGGAAGCGGTAAAGCCGCCGGCTGCCACCACCCCGGAGACGGATCCAACCAAGATGGCGGCGCCGTCCTCAAACGGCGGCGACAAAGTGACGGGCGCCACGATGGACAAATCGTACGTGATCGGCGTCGACGACGTCCTGCAAATTGTGGTTTGGGGGAACAGCAACCTGTCCAGTTCGATCATCGTTCGGCCCGACGGCAAAATCTCGCTCGGCCTGATCGGCGAGATCACCGCTTCCGGGCTGACCCCGGTCCAGTTGGGCCAGCAGATCACCGATCGTCTGAAGGAGGGCGGGATCCTTCGTGCGCCACAGGTGACGATCATCATCAGCGCGGTCAACAGCAAGAAGTTCTCCATCCTCGGCGAAGTGGGCAAGCCGGGTAACTATTCCCTCACCGTGCCGACGAACGTGATCGAAGCGCTGGTCAACGCGGGGGGTTTCAAGGATTTCGCCAACAAGAAGAAGATCATCATACAGCGCGGTGAGAAGCGCTTTACCTTCAACTACAACCAGGTGATACAGGGCAAGCACCGGGAACAGAACATTCAACTGGAACCGGGAGACCTGATTATCGTAAAATAGCGCTGCCGCGGACAGGAGGCGGCCTCGGAGGAGGGTTCCCAGTTTATGAGTTCGGCACAGAATTACCAAGCTATTTCGCGGCGTCCACCGGATATCGAAGATTACATCGACATGATCCGGCGCTACCGTTCCTGGATCATTGCGCCCATGTTTGCAGGCCTGGTGATCGCGGTGGTCGCGGCGTTCCTTTACCCGGACACGTTTATTTCGTACGCGGTGTTGCGGATTACACCACCGCAGGTGCCCGAACAGCTCGTCCCGGTGGTCAGTTACACCCAGATGGCCGAGCGGCTCATGGCTATGCAGACCGAGATTCTGAGCCGCACGACTTTGCAGGACATCATTCAGACGCCCTCGCTGGACCTGTATAAGAAGGAGCGGACTCACATTCCGATGGAAGACATCATCCAGGAGATGCGGAACAAAGCCATCCATCTGACGCCGCTGGCCTCGAATGACCGCCGCCTGGCCACGGCTTTCCAGATATCGTTCTCCTACTACGACAAGTACAAGGCGCAACTGGTGGTGCGGGAGCTGGTCAAGAGGTTCGTGGAGCAGAACATCAACGTGCAAAAGCAGGCGGCCAGCCTCACCAGCATCTTCGTCAACGACGAAGTCAGGATCGCCCGGGACAGGATGGCCGAAATCGACGACAAGATCACCAAGTACCGGATGGAGCACACCGGCAAGCTCCCCGAGCAGGTGCAGTCGAACACCCAGGAGATGTTCCAGTTGCAGATGCAGTCGCTGCAACTGAAGGACACCATCAACCGCGATTCGCAGGAGAAGGTCATGCTGGAGAGCGACCTCCAGAATCTGCGGAACGAGCAGAACTACTACCAGAACAATCTGGAGACGACGATCCCGGGAGGCCAGTCGGTCGCGGTGAAGAACGAGAAGGCCATCGAGTTGAACAAGCAGATCCTCAGCGGAAAGGCCAACCTCGCGGCGCTGATGAACACCTACGGTCCCAATTATCCGGAGATCAGCACGATGCGGGCCCAGATCGCCGACCTCGAAAAGCAGAAAGCCGAGCTGGATGAGGCGGAGATGGCCACGCCCGCTCCCACCGCCACCGGTCCCCGGAGGGCGGTCAATCCGGCAGTGGAGAAGCAGCTTCAGGATCTGCGCAACAACATCAACAGCACGCAGTCGAAGATCCAGGCCAAGCAGGCGGAGATCGAAGAAGCCACTCGCGGACGGGCGGCCCTGGAGAAACAGATCGCGGTGTACCAGAAGCGCATCGACGAGACTCCCGCCAACGAGCAGCAGTTGGCCGCGCTGCTCTCGGACTTCAATCTCGCCAAGACGGCCTACGAGGACAAGCTCAAGAAGCTGCAGGACTCCCAGACCGCGGTCAACCTGGAAAACCACAAGGCCGGCGAGGTTCTGGAACAGCTCGATCCCCCCACGCTCCCGGATAAGCCGGTGGAGCCGAACCGCTGGGCCTGGGCCGGAATCGGCACGATTGCCGGGCTGACTATCGGCCTGTCGCTGGCGGCCGCGAGGGAGATCAAGAACACCTCTCTGAAGAACCTGAAGGACGTTCGGGCTTACACCAATCTGCCGGTGCTAAGCAGTATTCCATTGCTGGAAAACGCACTTCTGTTGCGGAGGAAACGGCGCCTGGTTTGGCTGGCATGGTCGAGCGCCGTGGTCATCGGCTGCGTGTTGATGGCCGGTTCCATGTACTATTACATGTCGGGCAGCATCTAAGGGAGAAAGCATGAGCAGAGTACACGATGCGCTCCGGCGCGCTGAACAATCCGGATCGCCGCCCGAGGAACCGCAGCCGCCGCGCGCGGTGGATGCGCGCACGCCCGAGTTTCTTCAAGTGAACGGCGGCCCGCCGGCGGCTCCGCCGGTTCGCCTGAATATCCAGTCCGCCATGCTGGCCGATGTGGTCACGGTGCCGTTCCAGCCCGCCCCGGAATCCCATCTCCTGGACCTGGGCCAATCGCATGAAACCCCGGCCGAGGAGTTCCGCACCTTGCGGACCCGCCTGAACCACCTTCAGACTCTTCAGCCTCTTCACACCATCGTGGTGACCAGCCCGTCGCCCGCCGAGGGGAAGACGTTCACCGCGGTGAATCTCGCGCTGGCGCAGTCCCACCTGGCCGAGACGTCGGTGCTGCTGGCGGATTTCGACCTGCGGCGTCCCATCATCCACAATCTCCTGCAAGTGGATCGCGCGCCCGGCCTGTCGGACTACCTGTCGGGCCAGTGCACCTTTCCGCAGGCGCTGCGCCGCATCGAGGGGATGAGCCTCTATTTTCTCCCCGCCGGCTCACCGGTCAAGAATCCGCTCGAGCTGCTGAACATGCGGCAGGCCAAGGCGCTGTTCGAAGAGCTTCCCCGGGTCTTCAACTGGGCGGTTTTCGATACGCCGCCGCTGCTGTTCTCGGCCGATGCCAACCTGCTGGCGACCCTGGCGGACGGCACGATTCTGGTGGTCAAGATCGGCGCCACCACCTTCGACAACGTCACGCGCGCCATGCAATCCCTGTGCGAGAACAACGTCCTGGGGATCGTGGCCAACGGGGCGCGCGCGTCGGAGCTGTACAGCAAGTACACCTACTACTACTCAAAATCCGAATAGCGCGGCTACAACGTTTCGACCCAGATCTTCGCCGCCACCGGCCGCTCCAGGCGCAGCCCGCGCCCGCCGGCTTTCAGCTCCAGCCCCTGACCGACCGACACCACATCGACCTGAACGCCGGGACGGATGCCGGCGCGGTCCAGATCCTCCAGCAGCGTGCGGTCGCGTTCGAAGACGCTGACTACCGCCAGCCGCTCCTCGGGACGGGCCTCTTCGAGCGGCTTCAATCCCCGCTGCCGGCGGGCGAGAGCGGAATCCATCCCGACCATGTTCCCGTGCGGGCAGGCCTTGCCGGCGCCCAGCTTTTCGATCAGCTTGCGTTCGAAATCGGCCGAAACGGCGTGCTCCAGTTGCTCGGCCTCGTCGTGCACCTTGTACCATTCCAGCCCGAAGATCTCGGTGAGCATGCGCTCGATAAGCTGGTGGCGGTTCAACAGGCGGTTGGCGATATCGCGTCCCGCCGCGGTGAGGGTGATCTGCCCTTCGGGGTCCACGCGAATCAGCGCGTCGCGTCTCAGCCGCTTGATCGCCATGGTCACGGCCGGCGCGGAAACCTTGAGCCAGCGCGTGAGGGTGACGGCTTTGACTGTTTCTCCTTCGGATTCCGCTTCGGCGATCGCCTTGAGGTAGTTTTCTTTCGAAATGGTGATGCGCAAGACCGTGCCTGGAACGATTCTAGCGCGGCGCCGTTATGCCGCGGTGGCGCCGCCATCCACCACGATGGTCTGCCCGGTGATGTACGACGAAGCGCCGGATGCCAGGAACACGGCGACGCCCTTCAGCTCGCCGGCGCAGCCGATCCGCCCCATGGGGATGCGTTCCTCGATGGCCGCCTGAAAGTGGGCCAGCACCTTCTCCGTCATGCGCGACGGAAAGAAGCCCGGCGCGATGGCATTCACCCGGATGCCGTGGCGCGCCCACTTCACCGCCAACTCGCGGGTCAGCGCGATCAGCCCGCCCTTCGACGCCACGTATCCCGCGGCGGGCACGCCCCCCGGCATGGCGCGCAGGCCGGCGATGGACGCCACGTTGATGATCCGCCCCTGGCGCCGCCGGATCATCTCGCGTCCCACCGCCTGCGAGAACAGAAACGCGCCGGTGAGATTCACGTCCAGCACCGCCTGCCATTTCTCCAGCGGCATCTCCTCGGCGGGCGCGCCCCAACTCACGCCCGCGTTGTTCACCAGGATGTCGATAGTCCCGTAGCTCTCCAGGGTTTTGCGCACGGCGTCCGCCACCTCGCCCGCCTGGGCGGCGTCGCACACCGTGCCTTCGCAACGAATGCCCATCGATCGCAGCCGCTCGACCGCCGCCAGCAGCCCCTGCTCGCGGCGCGCCAGGAGCATGAGCGAGGCGCCCGCCTCGCCCAGCCCCCCGGCGATCTCTTCGCCCAGCCCTCGCGAACCGCCGGTCACCAGGGCAACCTGGCCCGTCAGATCGAACAGCCGCGAATGCTCGCTCACGCAGTTCCCTCCATGGCCGCCGGCAGGGCGCCCGACCGGCCGATCGTGATCGCGTCCGTCCGCACTTTGTCCCACTCCCGCAGGAAAAATCCGTGCGTTTCGAACAGCGCGCGGATCCGCGCCGGATCCCACCCGACGATGTCCTCCAGCACCGGAACCAGCACGCTCAGAGCATCATCGCTCAGAATCGTCCGCTGCGCAATTTGCGTGATGTAGCGGTTCTCGGAAACCGCGATGGTCAGCCCGTCGAGCCGGTTGACGTGCATCATCACGTGCACGTCCGAGCTGCCGTCGCCCACGTACACGATGCGATGGTGGCTTACCGGCAGCTTCGCCCGCAAGTCCTCCAGCACCGCCACCTTGCCATAGCCCGCGGGCACGCGGAGGATGGACTCGATCTCGCCCGTGGCCGGATCGTAGCGGAACTGCGTGCCGAAAATGTGATCCTCCGGGACGATGCCTTCGAGCGCCGACTGGATCACCTCCTGGGGAGCCGCCGAGACGACGTAAAACGAAAAATGGTGGCCGTCGATATCCTGCAGCAGATCGAACAGCAGACGAATATTCTGTTTGAGCCGGATCCGCTTGCCGACCTCGACGAAATGTTCCCGGCGCACCCGGCGATACTCCGGATCGTGCAGCACCAGGTAAGCCAGTTCCCCGCCCTGCTGTACCATGTGGATCTTGGAGAGGCCCGCGATTCTCTCCGCGAAGCCTGTAACCCCAATTAACTCGCTCAAGACAATACCCGAATCGTTGAAACTCAAGGTCTGGTCGAAATCGCTCACCAGCAGGAAGTCCCGGCTGATGGTTTCTGAATCTCCTCGCATATTCCTCCTTTGTTGGATGGTTGTGGTTTGCCGCGGCCCGGTGCTTTGCGGGACGACTGACGGGAGAAGGGATGAATTAGAGACGTTGGGACAGGCGTGGGCCCAGAGTGGAAGCTAAAGCTGAAATGCTATGAGTGCCATACCATTAGAGTACCACGGCCGGTGGAATGGCCGCGCCCCGGGAGTCCTCGGGAATTCTCCCGTAGCCTTCGTCCGACGTTTTGTACGGTTCTGAACGTAAAGTACCAGCGTCCCATTGATACCCATAACCAAGGGGAGCTTGAAGTTAGCATTCTCCTAATACACAATCACTTCAGTAACAACCTATCGAAGGAGAATATAAAAACATGCTTACGATCGTTCGATACTCAACCGGCCGGCGGGCGGAAGGGCTCGTCCTGACCGCGAATGATGCCCGCATGCGTCTCGTTTTGCGCGACAACGACGAAACCGTCGAATTCGTGCACATCGGCGACCACTGGTTCTCGGAGAATGGGGACTGTCTCGAAATCGAATCCTTGATCTTCGTCTCGGAGACCTGCCTTCCGGGCCAGGTATTCGCTGCCGCCTGAGCCGGAATCGCATACACGGCAAGCCTCCATCTTCAGTCATAATCAAGTGAGTATGAAAACACTTCTTTGCATCGGACTGCTTGCCGCCACCCTTACCGCCGCCGACGCCAATGTCACCGGCAAGTGGACGGGCTCCGCTACCATGACCGCCCCCGACGGACAGACCCGGGATTCACCCGCCCTGTTGGTTCTGAAACAGGATGGGACTACCCTCACCGGCACCGCCGGACCGAATGAAGAGCAATCCCAACCGATTCAAAAAGGAAAAGTGGAGGGCTCCAAGGTCACGTTCGAGCTTGCCACCAACGATGCGGCCATCGTCTTCACGCTCACGTTGGAGAGCGATCACCTCAAAGGCGACGCCGCCGGGTCGGCAGGCGGCCAAACCCTGAAGATCAAGCTCGATCTCACCAAGGCGCCCTAGGAGAGAAAAAGTGCCAGTCAGCTTCTGGCTTGACCTCCGGTACGCCGGGCGCATGATGCGCCGCGCGCCGGGGTTCGCGGCCGTTGCGATCCTGACGCTGGCGCTCGGCATCGGCGCCAACACCGCCATCTTCAGCGTGATTCACGGGGTATGGCTCTCTCCGGCGCATTATCCCGGCGGCGACCGGCTGGTGGACATCAGCATGAAGCAGCTCACGGGCCGCCGCTTCGAGCGCGGGGCTTCCTGGGCCGATCTCCAGGACTGGAAGCACCGAGTCCACGCCTTCGCCGACTTCGGCCTTCACCGCTACAATTTCGAAACCAACGTAACCGGCGCCGGAGACGCCGAGGAACTGGTGACCCACCGCGTTTCCTCGAACCTTCTCTCCGTCCTCGGAGTGGCGCCCGTGCTGGGCCACGGATTCACTCCCGATAACGACACAGCGTCCGGTCCGCGCTCGGCGCTGATCGCCTACGGCTACTGGCAGAGGCGATTCGGCGGCGACCCGGCAGCCATCGGAAAAACCATCGCCATGAACGGAGAACCGTTCACCATCACCGGGGTGATGCCGCCCGAATTCCAGTTCCCGCCGGCCGCGGGGGCGGACTGGAACCCCGTGATCTGGCTTTCGCTGAACCTTCCGCCGGACCAGTTGCGGCAGCGCGACTACCGCGCGCTCTCGGTCGTCGCCCGCCTGAAGCCCGGCTTCTCGCTGCGGCAGGCGAGCAGCGAAATGGAGGTGATTGTTTCCGCGCTGGCGAAGGCCTATCCCAAAGAGAGCGCCGACTACGGGGTTAAGGTCTCCCCGCTCCAGGAGACCAGGCCGGTGGTCGAGGCGCGCCCCACGTTCCTGCTGCTGATGGGCGCCGCGGCGTTCGTGATGCTCATCGCCTGCGTCAATCTCGCGAACCTGCTGCTGGCGCGCGCGGCGGGCCGCCAGCGCGAGTTCGCCGTGCGGAGGGCGCTGGGCGCCGGCCGCCTGCGCCTGGCTCGCCAGCTCCTGGCGGAAGCCTTGCTGCTCTCGATCGCGGGCGGCCTTGCCGGGGTCCTCATCGCCCGGTGGGCTCTTCCCGCGCTCAAAGCCCTGATGCCCGGTAGCATGCCGCGGGTCTCCGAGATTGCCATCCAGCTTCCCGTTTTCGCCTTCGCTGCCGCCCTCTCGCTCGGGACCGGTCTCCTGTTCGGCCTCGCCCCCGCGTGGCAAGCCGTAGGCAGCCGGGGCCTGGCCGGGTCGCGGTACTCCGCGCGCCAACGGCCCGCGCGCGTGCTGCTCACCGCCGAAGTGGCCCTCGCCATGGTGCTGCTCTCTGGCGCAGGCCTGCTGATCGAGAGCTTCCGGCGCGCCTCCACTGTCGATATGGGTTTCGAGCGACAGCATGTCCTCACCATGCGGGTCGAATTGAATCGCGGCAGGTATTCCACAGCGCAGCGGATTGAATCTTTCCGCGAGGAACTCCTGCACCGCGCCTCGGCCATCCCCGGTGTCCGGAGTGCCGGTACGGTTTCCACGCTGCCGCTCGGCATTCTGGGCGCCAACACCGATTTCGAAGTGGATGGCCGCAGCGAAACCGCGCCGTACTCCGTGGTCACTCCCGGGTATCTCCGCGCCCTCGGCATGGCTGTTCTGCGCGGGCGCGATTTCAGCGAGACCGACCACGCCGGCGCCCATCCCGTGACCATCGTCAGCGAGTCCCTTGCACGCCGCTGTTGGCCCGGCGCCGACCCACTGGGCAAACGCGTCCGCATGGGGTCCACCTGGTTCACGGTCGCCGGGGTGGTCAAAGACGTCCGGCAGAACCATCCCGACGCGGAGCCTGAGGCGAACATTTACGCGCTCGCCGCCCAACTCCCCCCGGAGCGCCAGACCAACATCAACGCACGCTTCATGGTATTGGTCCTGCGCACCGCCGCCGACCCTGCCGCCGTCGCCAGCGCCGTCCGCGCCGCGGTCGCCCAAATCGACAAGGATCAGCCGGTGGCCGACGTCCAGACCATGGAGCAGCGCATCCAACACCAGCTCGCCGGCCGCCGCCTGAACACGCTCCTGCTGGCGATTTTCGCAGCCCTCGCCTTAACCCTGGCCGCAGTCGGCGTGTTCGGCGTGGTGTCCTATTCCGTGGCGCGGCGGACCAGCGAGATCGGCATCCGCATGGCGCTGGGCGCGCGCCCCGCGGCGGTCCTGGCGATGATCGCGGGGGAGACCCTGCGGCTGGCGCTCGTCGGCGTGGCGCTGGGCGTGGCCGGCACGCTGGCGGTGTCGCGCCTGCTCGCCGGCTTCCTCTATGGAGTCCGGCCGGCCGATCCGGGCATCCTGGCAGCCGTGGCCGTCCTGCTGGTCGCCGTGGTCGCAGCCGCGGGCCTCAGTCCCGCCATCCGGGCGATGCGCGTGGACCCCGTGCTCTCGCTGCGCGCCGAATAGCGCCGATGAATGTGTCATCGAGCGGCTCAAATTTTCCTTGCTTTTTCTACTACCGAGTAGTAGCATCAATCATAACGTAGTAGAGCGATATGGCCCGACTCAAGCTAGGCAAGCTCGAACTTCAAATCCTGGAAGCCCTATGGGCCCAGGGGAAAGCATCCATTCGGGAGATTCAGGAAGCCTTTCCGGAGCCTCGCCCCGCGTACACCACCATTCAGACAACCGTATACCGGCTGGAAGGAAAGGGGGCCGTGCGCCGCGTGCGGAAAATCAGCAATGCCCACATCTTCGAGCCCATCGTGGCCCGCGACGTGGCGCGGCACCGGCTGCTCGACGAGATTCTGAGTTTCTTCGGAGGGCGCGCACAGCCGATGATGGCGCAACTGGCCGAGGCCGGGAAACTGACACTCGACGACGTTCGCGAGTTGGAGAAGACGATCCGGAGGCTTGACGTCAGCAAAAAGGCAGAAAGGAAGCGTGAATCGAAATGATCGGTGAACTGACGACCCATGTGTGGCAATCGACCTGGTTCGCAGTCGTGGCGGGTCTCCTGACCGTCGCGTTCCGCAAGAACCGGGCCAAGGTCCGCTATTGTTTGTGGTTCAGCGCTTCGCTCAAATTCCTCGTCCCGTTCGCGTTGCTGACGAGTCTCGGCAGCCACCTGGGCTGGGCGCCGGTCGCGCAGAAGATGGCGGCGCCCGCGGTCTCGCTCGCCGTGGAATACGTCACCCAGCCATTTGCGGAGCCTTTGCCGTTTGTGCCCTCCGCGCCAGGAGCTGCCGATTTCGCAGCCATCGCGATCCTCGGCGCGTGGGCGTGCGGTTTCCTCGCGTTCGCGCTGATCCGGCTGCGGTTTTGGCTCCGCATCCGCGCTGCCCTGCGCGCCAGCACAGCCCTGGAGATTCCGGCGGCGGTCGAGATCCGCTCTTCCCCGGGCTTGCTGGAGCCCGGCGTCGTCGGGTTGTGGCGTCCTGTCCTGCTCCTGCCCGAAGGCATCGTGGAACGCCTGACGCCGTCTCAACTGGAGGCGGTACTGGCTCACGAGCTGTGCCATGTCGGCCGCCGCGACAACCTGTTCGCTGCGATTCACATGATCGTCGAAGCCGTGTTCTGGTTCCATCCATTGGTGTGGTGGATCGGAGCGCGCCTCGTGGAAGAACGAGAGCGGGCCTGCGACGAAGGAGTGCTGAGCCTGGGCAGCGAGCCGCGCATCTACGCCGACGCCATACTCAACGTCTGTAAGCTGTACGTGGAATCTCCGCTGGTGTGCGTGTCCGGAGTGACGGGGGCCAACCTGAAGCGAAGAATCGAGGCAATCATGACCAACCGCACGGGACAAGGGTTGAATCGTGCGAAGAAGTTCCTGCTCGCCGGCGCCGGAGTCGTGGCTTTGGCCGGGCCTGTCGCGATCGGTGTAGTGATCGGTATCGGCCATGCGCCTGCGATCCGCGCCCAATCGCCGGCCGTCGTCCCACCGCGGGCGGTCGAGACAGGGCAGGCAGTCGCCGCAGCGCCGGTGAATGCGGCGGCAACGGACCGGTATCAAGACCGCCGCCTGTTGGCCATGCTGTTCGATCTCGGTGCGCTGACTTCCGACGAACAATCCCGGGCGCGGCAGAGCGCGCTCGATTTCGTTCAAAACAGGATGAAGGCGGCCGACATCGTGGCGGTCATGGCTGCGGACGACGGCAAGGTAACGGTTGTCCAGGACTTTACGGATGACCGGGCCGTCCTGGAGTCGGCCATCCTGAAACTCGGCGCCGGCGGAGGGAGCAGTTCCGTATCCGGGCCTGGCCTCAGCCTGTCGAGCATCGATATGGCGGCGAGGCTTCTGGGCGCCCTTCCGGGAAAAAAATCGCTGATGTATTTTCGGAGCGGGATCGAGCGGCCGGCAGCGGGTGACGCGGAAGTGCAAGGTGTTATCGAGACGGCACAGAAGGCGAACGTGGCCCTTTTCCTGATTGACGTGCGTGCGACGGCTCCGCAGATTCTTGCCGCGTCGGGCCTACCGCCAGACGAGAATGGCCGCCGCCTGGCATACGTCACGGAGAAGTTCGGTTCGGCTTCGAGCGCCGCGGGCCGGACTTACCTGCGGTACGGGCAGCCCGACCAGATCGAAGACCGCGGCTCAAATGGGCAGATCTGGCGGTACAACTATCTGGAGAATTTCCGCAGCAACGTGGAATTCGAATTCACGCCAGGGAACGGCCCCACCGGCGTGCGCATCAACTGGCCGCCGCCGTTGGTGACGTATGTGGGCGCACCATCCGCCGCCGCCACGTTGGTGGAGGCACTCAGCCACGAAGGCCGGGGTCGCGGCGAGCCGGCGCCGTCGACGAACGTCATCCCTGGACTGCCCGGCCTGCACGCCTCCTTTCAGATCTATCCAGCGGGAGAGTTGCAGGCGCTTTCGGTGCCGCTCGGTTCGCTATCCGGCCGGGTCGATATCGCGGGCCAAATCAAAACGCGCCTGGACACGGCCCCGGCGGTGGCCAATGTAAGAGACTTTATTCAGGCATCGGCGGGCACGTACCAGACGGGATTCACGCTGAAGGCCGGCTCCTACGTATGCGACCTGATTGTGAGGGAACAGGCCACCGGGCGGATTTACGGAGAAACGATCAATTTCGAAGTGAAGTGATCCCGCCGTCTTGCGCCCCGGCCCGTGCGATTGCGCTCCCGCCGTGCCATATTAAAACTTATGCCTGTCACTCTGGAAAACCAAGCCGTACTGGTAGTCGGCGCATCGAGCGGGATCGGCCGCGAAACCGCGGTGCTGTTCGCCCGCGAGGGAGCGCGTGTCATGGCCTCGGCACGCCGCGAGGACCGTCTCCGCCAGCTCCAGGAGTCGCTCGCCGCCGAGGGCCGCGCCATCGAGATCCACCGCGCCGACGCCGCCCATGCGCCCTCCATGGAGGAACTGGCGCAGCATGCCCGCGCCCGACTGGGCGAGCTGGACATCGTGGTGTACTCGGCCGGCACCAACACGCCCGATCGCTCGCTGAAGCGCCTACGAACCGAGATCTGGGACATGATGATGGGCGCCAACCTGGACAGCGCCTACTACCTGACGCGGGCGGTCCTGCCGGCCATGCGCGAGCGCGGCGCCGGCCATCTGATCTACGTCTCGTCCATTTCGGGCCTGGCGCCCGATGTCTCGGGAGCCGCCTACCAGGCCTCCAAGCGCGGGCTTCTGGGCCTGGCGCACGCCATCCGCCTGGAGGAGAAAGAGAACGGCATCCGCACCTGCGTGGTGTGTCCGGGCCTGGTGAATACCGAACTCCTCGAGATGCGCCCGGTAAAGCCCACGCCCGAGATGCTGGCCAAAGCCCTGAAGCCGGAGGATGTGGCCGAGGCCATCCTCGCGGTGGCCAAGCTGCCGCCGCGCGCCTGCGTGCCGGAAATGCAGGTGGTGCCCACGCTGTTGTGAGGGCCGCTGCTCTGGCCACCCGAGCGTTTGCTGTCCCTGCGAACGGCCGTGAGATCTGGCTACAATTAGGGCTAGAGGGATTATCCATGCGCTTCGCCAGTGTCGCCGAATTGAAAAACGGCCTCTCGGCGTATTTGGCGCGGGCTCGCAAGCGTCAAGAGCCCCTCGTCGTCACCCGCCACGGCAAGCCCTACGCGCTGATTCAGCCGATCACGGAACAGGATCTCGAGGGCCTGGAGTGGAAGGGGCTGGCTTCACGGCGTCTCAGCCAGGCTTGGGACGCCGAGGAGGATGCGCTGTACGACTATCTATAGGCGTGGCCACGTCGTCGTCGTGAATATCCCGTTCACCGGCCATGCTGGCGCCAAGCCTCGGCCGGCGCTCGTGCTCAGCGCGGACGCGTTTCACCGCGGGCTGCCCGATCTGATCGTATGCCCGATCAGCAGCCAGCCGCGCTTTTACAAGCAGCCTGGCCGCGGCGATCATCCCTTGCAGCACTGGAAGAGCTTGGGTCTCCGCCATCCCAGCACGGCCTGCCTTTCGAATCTGATGGCGGTTGAGAAACGGCTCATCAAACGCGCGCTGGCCCCGCTCCACAAAGACGATCTGGCCCGCATCGAGCAGGGCCTACGTGAGGTCTTCAGTCTTTAGAGGCAATTCGTATCGGCGAATTCCCATCTATTGCCTGCCCGTGTTATTCAAAGTCGTTTGGGTCGTGCGTGGCGAGGTGGACGCGGCTGCCTGCGAATGCCGCGGGGAACGTGATGTTCAGGGTCAGCGTGAGATTGCCCCCCATCCGTGGCGATGGCGATCGATCCCTGGCCTCCGTGGACAGGTGTTTACTCCTTCCCGTTCCTGTGCAGAAACTCGCCGATCGCGATCACAGACTTTTCGATGCGTTCATCCAGCCGGCGCTCGCGCTCCCGAGCTGCCGTTTAATCTTGGGCTTGTACTTCGGCCAGGTGGGCCTGGGCATTCGCGAGGCGCACCATGGCTTCTTCTAATCGCGTAACGCGCGTGTTGAGTGTCTCCGCCATCCCGTCTCCATTCTTAACATATCACTGCGGCTGCATCAGACAGGACTCGCCGTGGTAAGCTGTGGTTGCCGTGGGACCATCACCGCCAGCGCCCCTGCCCGCCGGTTGCGCCGATTGCACGACGGTCACGCAATTGGCCCAGCCCGGAGCCGCTCCGCAACAGTCCGCATCGCAAATGTTTCGCTCGAGTGACGGGAAAACGCGGGTGGATTCCGGCGCCATGTCCGTGATCACCGACCCCGCCACGAACCACACCATCATCCTCGATCATGCGTCCATGGTGGCCCGCACGTTCCCCTCGCCAGTGCTCCCCCCGCCTCCGTTCGCTCCGCCCGGATTGCCGGCCATTCCCATTCCCGGCGTATCGGCTCCGCCTGCCGGTCCAGTGCAGGTTCAAGACTTGGGCAAGGCCCTGATCGAGGGCCACGAAGTGGAGGGCAAGCGATTCATGTTTCAGCCGCCGGGGGCACCGCAGGCGCCGGGCATGCCCCAAGCCCCAGGGACGCCGCAAGCCCCCGGCATGCCGCAAGCTCCCGCCATGCCACAGGCGCCGGGCATGCCGCAAGCTCCCGGTATGCCGCAGGGCCCCAAACCCCCGACCATTGCGGAGGTCTGGACCAGCACGAGCCTGCAGATGCCGGTCCTCACCAAGACCGCCGGAGCCTTTGGGCAGCAGACCTGTCACTGCAAGTGCACCGGGGGTGAGCCGCCGCCTTCCATGTTCCAGATTCCGCCTGGCTATCGAATCGCGGGGCCGCCTGCGCCCGGAATGCCCAAATAGACGCAAGGGGCTTGGTAGCTCCGTTGCCTGCCCGCCGGGATGGAGCGAGAAGTTCTGGTTGCAGGGGTTCGTGCAACAAGAGTAGAATTCTTAGAATGCGCCGGAGTTTCGCGATGCTGCTGGTGGCTGTTTTCAGCTTTTCGCTGATCAGTCCCGCAGTGTTCGCATGGGATGCGGACTCCAGGCTTCCCGTATGCTGCAGGCGCGGCGGAAAGCACGGCTGCGCGATGATGCCGGGCCAATCGCCGGCGTCGGGCCACTCCGTGCAGGCTGCCAGATGCCGTTTCTTTCCGCCCGGCAAGGCGGTTCCACCGGGTCGAAGCGTCAGTTTATCGGGAGTTTGCCAGGCAATCTTTGCCACGCTCCCGGTTCATCCGGCTTCCCGCTCCCGGACTGAAACCCTTTACCGAATATCTTACAGCCGCGCCGGTCAGGAACGCGCACCCCCTGCTCTTCCCTCGTAAGACCGAATCGGGTTCTTCGTTCGGGTCTCACCGCGCAAACGCGTTCCGCCAGGCGCGCACTCATGCGGCAAGTAAAGGCGGAGGGGGAATATCAAGTGAAAAACGTTAGAGGGCTTTTCAGATTCATCTGTGTCTTCGTAGTTCTGGTACAAGCCGGGATCTGGGCCGCGGTTTTCGGCGCGGTACGCGGCGTAGTTCACGATCCAGACCACCGCCCGGTTCAGGGAGCGGAAGTGACGGTGAAGTCCAGTAGCTCGGACTACGCGCGGAAGCTTACCGTGGATGCCGACGGTGGCTTCGAAGCGACTGCTCTGCCGGTGGGAGCGTACCTTGTCTCGGTGCACAAGGACGGCTTCGCACCTTCGGAGCAGGAGGTCGTGATTGCGTCGGGAAGCGCTCCCGTTCTCCATTTCCAACTCGTGATTGGAGCACGGAACGAGCAGATCGCCGTCTCGGAAAGCGCTCTGGCCGTGAACCCGGAGCAAATGACTCCCACCACGATCGTCAGCCGCGGCGAAATCGCCATGACCCCGGGCGCGGACTTGAGCAACAGCCTGGCCGCGATTACGAATTACGTTCCTGGAGCGTGGATGGCGCACGATCAGCTTCATGTGCGAGGCGGACACCAGGTAACCTGGGCGATCGACGGCGTTCCCATCCCGAACACTAATATCGCGAGCAACATCGGGCCTCAGATCGACCCCAAGGATATCGACTACCTCGAAGCTGAACGCGGCGGTTACTCCGCGGCTTACGGCGACCGCACCTACGGCGTGTTCAACGCAGTCCCGAGAACCGGCTTCGAGCGGAACAGCGATGGCGAGTTGTTCACGACTTTTGGCGCGTTTCACCAGACCAACGACCAGATCAACTTCGGCAGCCACACCGGGAAGTTCGCCTGGTTCGCCAGCGTCAATGGCAACCGGAGCGATTACGGGCTGGAAACCCCGGGTCCGGATGTCTTGCACGACCGCGTGTGGGGGCTGGGAGGGATGGGGACGCTGGTATACAATCGCGATGCAAACAACCAGTTCCGGTTCGTCACGTCGCTGCGCCGGGACGACTATCAAATTCCCAACGACCAGGACGCTGCGGCAGCCGGCATACGCGACGTCGAGCGGGAGCGCGACGCGCTCGCGAGTTTCTCCTGGGTGCACACGTTCCAACCCGGCCTGCTGCTTACCATCTCGCCGTTCTACCACTACAATCGAGCCAACTACGACGGCGACCCGAACGACGCGCCGATCAGCACCACGCAGCATCGAAGTTCTCAGTACGCCGGAGCGCAAATCGCTCTTAGCGAAGTAACCACGCAGCACAACGCGAGCATGGGGATGTATGGCTTCGGGCAGCATGACGACGAGTCCGTCGGTCTTGCCGCCAACGACGGTTCCGGACTTACACTGGCGGAAAACAAGATCACGGCGGGCCACCTGGAAGCGTTATTTCTCGAGGACCAGTACAAGGTGCGGCCGTGGCTTACGCTCACAGCGGGCGCGCGGCTTACGCACTTCAGCGGCGCGATTTCCGAGAATGCGGCGAGCCCCCGGTTGGGCGCGGCCATTCGCATCCCGCGCTTGAACTGGGTCCTGCGAGGGTTTTGGGGAGAGTACTACCAGGCGCCGCCACTGTCCACGGTCAGCGGCCCGCTGCTCGATTATGCCGTCTCGCAAGGCCTTGGCTTCATTCCGCTGCGCGGAGAGCGCGACCAGGAGCACCAGTTCGGGCTCATGATCCCGCTGCGCGGGTGGGCGCTTGACATGAACAATTATCACCAACGCGCCCGGAATTATTTCGATCACAACGCGATCGGCGACTCGAACGTCTTTTTCCCGCTGACCGTTTCCGGCGCGAGATTGTACGGGTGGGAGGTCACCATGCGTTCGCCGAGGATTGCGCGGCGGGGAGAGGTTTATCTCACTTACGCTTATGCGCACGCCGAGGGGGCGGGCGCGATCAGCGGCGGCTTGACGGATTTCTCGCCTCCAGCCAGCGGCTACTTTTTGCTGGACCACGATCAAACGCACACGCTTCACGCCGGATTCAATTTCAGCCTTCCTGGGCGAGCCTATGCGGGCGGCAATTTGTACTACGGCTCTGGATTTACCGACGGCTCGAGCGATGTACCGGCGCATTTGCAGGATCACACCACATTCGATCTTTCAGCCGGTAAAGCAGTCGCCGAAAACCTGACGCTCTCCGTCACATCGCTCAATCTGACGAACCGGCGGTTCCTGCTTGACAACAGCCAGACGTTCGGTGGCACGCACTACGCGGAGCCGAGACAGATCTATTTTCAGGTGAAATACCGATTCCATTGGTGAGATCCGGCAGCGCGGCGGCGCGCCCGGCCTGTTCAACGTCGGCCGCACGCCTCTATGGCCGCCTGCCACTCCGGACCGCTCCGGACATCCGACACGGCCAACGTCCGCACGCGATCATTGGCTGCCGGGTGAAGGGCCGTCCGCTGGTACACCACCGCCACCTCCGTGCCGCCGCCATTCTTGGCCAGCCGGATGTCGATGCGCGTCAGCAGCTCCGGAGCCGGCCAAGGCTCGCGGCTCATCGTCACGTTGACGTACTGGATGTGCCCGCCGGGCAGGTCGAAGATGGTGGTCGTCCAGACGGTGGTGCAGCCCGGCGGCTGGTCCACCGTGAACACCGCGCCTTCCTGGTCGGCCGGTGGATTCGGATACAGAAACCGCGGCTTCCAGTCCGGGTCCCATTTCTGTTCGGCCCAAGCTCCGAAAAGTGGGGCTGCCTCGTCGTAGGGCAGGGCCAGCGCGAAGCGGAATTCCTCGCGAGTGTGCGCCAGTTCCGGCAAATTCGTCTGCTGCGTCAAGGCGCCCAGGAGGGCATCACGTACGCGTAGAAGACCACGATCAGCCCGACTACCGAAGCCAGCAGCACGCTGTGCTTCAGGGTGAAACGGAACAGCCGGGCCTCGTCCTCGCGCTTCATGGAGGTGGCGGCGGCGGCCACCGCGATGCTGGTCAGGCTGATCATCTTGCCCATCACGCCGCCCGCCGAGTTGGCCGATGCCATCAGCACCGCGTTCATCCCCAGTTTGCCGGCGGTCACCACCTGCAAGGTGCCGAACAGCGCGTTGGCGGAGGTGTCGCTGCCGGTGAGAAACACCCCCAGCCACCCGAGCAGCGCGCTGAAGAACGGGAACATCACGCCCGTGGCCGCGAACGCCAGGCCCAGCGTGGCGGTGGCGCCCGAGTAGTTCATCAGGAAGGCCAGCGCCAGCACGGCTGCGAGCGTCAGCTCCGCCAGGGCCAGTTGTTTCGCCGTGTGGCCGAGCACGCGCAGGAACTGAAGCGGCTTCAGGCCGGTGACCAGGGCCGCCAGGATCGCGGCGAAAAGACAAGCCGTGCCCGAAGCGGAAAGCCAGGTGAAGTTGTAGACGGCGGCGTAGCCCGAGGGCTTGGCCACCACCGGCGGCATGCGCTCGATGGTGTTGTGCAGGCCGGGCCAGTTGAGCGGCCAGTTGAAATGGTTGAGCTGGGTCTGCACCGGCTTGTAGCCCCACAGCAGAACGAAGACCACCAGAAGCGCGTATGGCGCCCAGGCGTGCGCGATGGCCATTCTGCTGTGCACCCGGGTGGTAGACTCGGAACCGCCCAGGCGGATCACCAGGATCAGCCCCAGCATCGCCGCCATGGACGCCAGGATATCGGTGAGCTGCGGGTTGACGAAGTTCGAGATGGCGAACTGCGTGCCGGCGAACGCGATGCCGCACACGGCCGCCGCCGGAAGCACGGCGCGCAGCCCCTTCCAGCCGAACATCACCACGATCAGGTATGCCGGAATGAATAACGATACCGGTGCGCAGATGCGTCCCACGCCGGCGCTCAAGCGGTCCAGCGGCAGGCCGGTGGTCACCGCCAGCGTGGTAATGGGAATGGCGATGGAGCCGAAGGCCACCGGAGCCGTGTTGGCCAGCAGGCAGACGGCAGCCGCATAGAACGGCTCCATGCCCAGGCCCGCGAGCATGGCGGCGGCCACCGCTACCGGCGTTCCGAAGCCCGCCGCGCCTTCGATGAACGCTCCGAACGCGAAGGCGATCAGCAGCGCTTGCAGGCGCGCGTCGCTGGTGAGGTGCCCGATGGAGTCCTTGAGCAGCTCGAACTGCCCGCTTTCGAGCGTGATGCGGTAGAGCAGGATGGCCGAGAAGACCACCCATCCGATGGGGAAGAGCCCGAAGGCCGCTCCGTACCCAATGGCCGAGACCAGCCGCCCCAGCGGCATCCCGTAAACGCCGAAGGCTACCAGCGCGGCCGCGGCCAGCCCCGCCAGCGACGCCATCCACGCCGGCTTGCGGATCAAGCCCAACAGCACCAGCAGGACAAAAATCGGAATCGCGGCCACCAGCGCCGACCACGCCAGGCTGCCCGCAACGGGGGTGTAGTTCTGCTGCCACATGATGGTGATTATCCTTGAACGCGGCGCTCCCTGCGATCCCAGAACCGTTCGCGCAGCTCGCGCTTCACAATCTTGCCCGTTCCTGTTTTGGGCAGGGGCTCCTCGGAAAACTGGAAACGGCGCGGCATTTTGAACCGCGCGATCCGCCCCTCCAGAAACTCCGAAAGCTGCTGCTCGCCGAGTATCTGCCCGGGCTTCAACACCACGAACGCGGCCGGCACCTCGCCCCATTGCGCATCGGGCGAGGAAACCACCGCGCACTCCAGCACGGCCGGGTGGGCGAAGATGGCCCGTTCCACCTCGATGGACGAGATGTTCTCGCCTCCCGAGATGATGATGTCTTTCTGGCGGTCCACGATGTGGATGTAGTTCTCTTCGTCCCAGACCGCCATGTCGCCGGTGCGCAGCCAGCCGCCGCTGATCGCGTCGGCGGTGGTGGCGGGCTCCTTGTAATAGCCCTCCATGATGTTGTCGCCGCGGATGACGATTTCGCCGATCGATTGCATGTCGCGGGGCACGTCGTTCCCGTGCGGGTTCACCACGCGGACCTCGCATCCGGGCACCGGCCAGCCGGCCATGGCGAGGTGGCGCAGCCGGTCCGCCTCGTCGGCGTACGTCACGGTGCTCTTGGCGCGGGCGCAGGTGGCCACCGGGCCGCTCTCGGTGAGCCCGTAGCCGGCTTCCACCGAGCAGTGGAAGGCGCGCTCCATGCGCTCGATCAGCTCGGGCGAAGATGCCGCGCCGCCGATCATGATCTGCTGCACGCTGGAGAGGTCGAACCGCCCCAGCTCCGGGCAGTTGAGCAGCGCGTTGGCCATGGTGGGGACCAGCGCCATCCCGGTGGCCTTCTCCTCCTGGATCAGCCGCAGGACGTGCGGCGGATCGAAGCGGCGGACCATCACCTGCCGCAGGCCCATGAGCGAAGACGAGTGCGCGCGGCCCCAGCCGTTGGCGTGGAACAGCGGGATGGTGTGCAGCTCCACGGCGTCGTCGCTGTGCGCGAAGGTCGCGGCCACCGAGAGCGCGTGCAGGTACAACGTCCGGTGCGAGAGCATCACGCCCTTGGGCGTGCCGGTCGAGCCGGACGTATAGAACAGCTCGCAGATGGCGTTTTCGTCGAAGGAGAGAATGTCGGGGCGCTCCATGCGGCCGCGCGCCAGCAGCGCTTCATAGGGCGCGCCGATTTCGACGCACCGTTCGATCTTCGGGCAGGTCTGCCGCAGCTTCTCCACCAGCGGGGCGAAATCGCTTTCGAAGATCAGGATGCGGGCTTCGGAATGATTCAGGATGCCGGTCAGCTCGAAGGGCGTCAGCCGCACGTTGAGCGGCATCACCACGGCGCCGGCCAGCGGGACGCCGAAGTAGCCTTCCAGAAGCTCGTTGTTGTTGAAGCTGAGATAGGCCACGCGGTCGCCCGCCTGGACCCCCGCGGAGAGCAGGCCGGCGGCGAGCCGCTCGCATCGCTCTCCGAATTCAGCGTAGGTGAAACGGCGATCGCCCGAGACGACGCCGGTCTTTCTTCCGTAGAGATCCACGCCCCGGTACAGGCACCGGATAGGCGTTAGCGGCACGTGCATGCCCTGAGATTGTAACCCAGTCGGCCGGCGTTATGCGCTGCCCCGCTACTTTTCGATCCGCATGCCGTAGAAGCTGCGGTAGACGAACACCACCGACACGAGGAAGAACACCGCGGCCAGGATGGTCGTGAGAGTGGCCCCTTGGCTGTTCCTCACGTTCACCGCGAGCGATACCGCCAGCAGGCCGAACAGCGTGGTGAACTTGATGATCGGGTTCAGCGCCACCGAGCAGGTGTCCTTAAACGGATCGCCCACCGTGTCGCCGACGATCGTGGCGGCGTGCAGTTCGGTGCCCTTGGCGCGCAGCTCGGTTTCCACCACCTTCTTCGCGTTGTCCCACGCCCCGCCGGCGTTGGCCATGAAGATGGCCTGGTACAGGCCGAACAGCGCGATCGAGATCAGGTACCCGACGAAGAAGAATGGTTCCAGGAACGCGAACGCCATGGTCGAGAAGAAGACCACCAGGAAGATGTTCAACATGCCCTTTTGGGCGTATTGCGTGCAGATGGCCACCACCTTCTTGGAGTCCGCCACCGACGCCTTCTCGGCGCTTTCGAGCTTGATGTTCTTCTTGATGAACTCCACCGCGCGGTAGGCGCCCGTAGTGACGGCCTGGGCGCTGGCGCCGGTGAACCAGTAAATCACGGCGCCGCCGGCGATCAGGCCCAGCAGGAACGGCGCGTGCATCACCGAGATCATCTCCATGTACTCTTTCTGCAATCCATGGGTGAGCATCACGATGGTGGAGAAGATCATGGTGGTGGCGCCCACCACGGCGGTGCCGATGAGCACCGGCTTGGAGGTCGCCTTGAAGGTGTTGCCCGCGCCATCGTTCTCTTCCAGGTTCTCCTTGGCCGTTTCGAATTGCGGCTTGAAGCCGAAGTGCTTCTGGATGTCGGCCTCGATACCAGGTATCGTTTCGATGGTGGAAAGTTCGTAGATGGACTGCGCGTTGTCGGTCACCGGGCCGTAGCTGTCCACCGCGATGGTCACGGGGCCCATGCCCAGGAAGCCGAAAGCCACCAGGCCGAACGCAAACACCGCCGGCGCCACCATGATGCCGGCCAGCCCCGCGGTGCTCATCAGGTAGCCGATGCTCATCAGGAACAGCATGGTGAAGCCCAGCCAGTAGGCGCTGAAGTTGCCGGCCACGAAACCGGAGAGGATGTTCAGCGACGCGCCGCCCTCGCGCGAGCTGGTGACGATTTCGTTCACGTGGCGCGACTTGGTGGAGGTGAAGACCTTGACGAATTCGGGGATGAGCGCGCCCGCCAGGGTGCCGCAACTGATCACCGTCGCCAGCTTCCACCACAGGGAGCTGTCGCCGCCGAGGGTCGGAATCATCATCGAGCTGACGATGTACGTGAGGACGATCGAAAGGATGGAGGTGAGCCACACCAGCGTGGTGAGCGGCGCCTCGAAATTCATTTTGGGGGCACGCGAGTAGCGCGCCCGGGCAATGGCTCCGTTGATGAAATAGCCGGCCGCCGACGAGATCACCATCATGATGCGCATGGAGAAGATCCACACCAGGAGCTGCACCTGCACCACCGGGTCCTTGACCGCCAGCAGGATGAAGGTGATGAGCGCGACGCCGGTGACGCCGTAGGTTTCGAAGCCGTCGGCCGAGGGGCCGACCGAATCGCCGGCGTTGTCGCCCGTGCAATCGGCGATCACGCCGGGGTTGCGCGCGTCGTCTTCCTTGATCTTGAAGACGATCTTCATTAGGTCCGAACCGATGTCGGCGATCTTGGTGAAGATGCCGCCCGCCACGCGCAGGGCCGCCGCGCCGAGCGATTCGCCGATAGCGAAGCCGATGAAGCAGGGCCCCGCCAGATCGCCCGGAACGAACAGCAGGATGAAGAGCATGATGAGCAGCTCGACCGAGACCAGGAGCATCCCGATGCTCATGCCCGCCTGGAGAGGGATGTCATAGCAGGGATATGCCTTGCCGGTGAGGCTGGCGAAGGCCGTGCGCGAATTGGCGAAGGTGTTGACGCGCATCCCGAAAGCCGCCACACAGAAGCTGCCGGAGATGCCGATTACGCTGAACACCAAAATGATGGCAACCTTGTAAGCCTCCATGCCTTGCAGCAACCCGAAATAGAAGACGATGATGACCGCAATGAAGACCCACAGCATCATCAGGAACTTGCCTTGCGTGGCAAGGTAGGTCTTGCAGGTTTCGTAGATCAGCTCGGAGACTTCCCGCATCGAGCCGTGGACGGGCATGTTGCGCAGGCGGAAGAAGATGATGAGGCCGAACACCAGTCCGAGCGCGCTGACCACCAGGCCGCCCATCAGCAGCGAAGAGCCGTTGATGCCGCCAAGGAATGTAACCGTACTGAGTTTGGGAAGCTTGAGGCTGGCTTCACCGCCGCCCTGCTCCTGGGCCATCATGGGCGCGGCGAGCACCAGCAAAACGAGAAAGGCGAAGAAAACGCGGCGGAGACAGGGCCGCGTGACACCACTATCGGGTATGGATTGCATCGACGGAATTCCTCCTACGGAACTGCGATTACTGACCACACAGTATAAGAGATATACAGGTCGGAATTCAAATCGGCGCCCTTCGCGCGCGGCTCCAATTCGGGACTATAATCACACAAAGGAGCGTTCCGTGCTGCCAAACCGATTTAAAACCCTCATCCTCCTTTCCGTGACTTGCGCGCTGCTGGCGCAAGAGCCGATGAATAACGACGGCATCATCCGGCTGGTGAAATCCGGCATGACTGAGGACTTGATCATCAGTGTGATCCAGCAGCAACCCGGAACCTATGCTTTCGGCGCCAACGACCTGGTGGCGCTCAAAGAGGCCAGCGTTTCCGAAAAGATCATCGCCGCCATGCTGGCCAAAGGGAAAGCCGATGCGCCCGCGGGCGCTCCCGCCGGCGGCCCCGGCCGCCCCGGTCCCGGCGGTTCCGCCAGGCCGCCGGCCGCTCCCGGCCAGCGCACTTCCATTTCCGGACCCGGACTCTATTACAAAAAAGGCAACGAATACTTTGAGCTGTTGACCGAGGAAGTCGACTGGAAGACCAGCGGAGCGATGAAGAACATCGTCAGCGCCGGCATCGTCAAGAAGGACCTCAACGGCGCGATCTCCGGTTCGAGCAGCCGCAACTTCCTCAGCAACCCCATGGAGATCATCCTGTCTCCGCCCAGCGGCATTACGGTGAATTCCTACATTCTGCTGCCGATGAAGCCCACCAAAGGCGTGCGGGAATTCAACGTCGGGCCGGTAAATCGGAAGAGCGGCGTCGCCAGGGGCGCGATTCCGTTCGGCGTGGAGAAGGTCGGCGAGAACCTGTTCCGCATGGTCCTGCAGACTCCCCTGGCGCCGGGTGAGTATGGCATCCTGAGGGCGACGCCGGAGGATTCCGCCACCGGGAGCAGCCCCATGCACACGTTCCGCATCCTCTAGCCACCGCGTTTCCGAGCCGCGCGCGTCGGCAAGCGGTTTCCCGTTCCAGCCCGCTTACGCGTTCAGCACGCGGTTGATTCGCTCGATGCTCTCGTCGACTTCCGCGGTGCTGGCGTGCCCGACGGTGACCGCGTCCACCACGCCGAGGTTCATCACGAACTTCATGGCGGCTTCGCGTTCCTCGGGCTTCTTGAAGCGGCCTTCGCCGATGAGCTTCATGCCCAGAACGCCGGTCCCTTGCGCGTGCAGTTTCCTGGCGTGCGCCACGACCTGGTCGACGTCGCCGATCGCATTCGTGTCCTCGGGCAAAACAGCCGTGTCCATCCGGACGCCCGCGTGATTCACTCGCAAAAGGGCCACGTCCAGCCACTGGTTGCCGGGAAACGTCGCGAGGCCCTGCAATCCGTGAACCGACGCGCCGTGCGCCAGGATGATCTTCTTCTGCTTGGCCTCGGAGAAGGCATCCTGGACAGGCCGGTTCTGTTCCACCCACTGCGGGCTGCGGACGCCGTGAATGAGCAGGATGTCGATGTATTCGGAATTGAGGTCCTTGCGGAAGCGGTCGATTCTGGCCTGCGGGCTCTCGGTGCTGCGCCCGCCGTACTTGGTCATCAACCTGTAAGAATCGCGGGGGAGGCCCTTCAACGCCGTGCCGAGCATCTGCGGCATCATGCCGCCGCCGTAACCCTCGGCGGTTTCGAAGAAGCGGATGCCGCTGTCGTAGGCGTGGCGCACCAGGCGCGTCAAACCTTCCTGCCCCAGGTCGTGTTGGATGCGGCCGCCGAAGGTCCCGGTGCCGAACGCCAGGCGGGTCACTTGCACGCCCGATTTGCCGAGCGGCACAAAATCCGTGGCGGATTTCTTCGCCGCCCAAGCCGGTTTTCCTGCACCCGCGCCGCTCAACACTGCCGCAGCCAGGCTGGATTTCAAAAAGTCGCGCCGGGATGTTCGAGTCATGGATCCCTCCGCAGATAAGTTAGCACGGCACAAACCGGGGCGCACACGCAGTTGCCCGCCCAACTTCTCCCCGCTCCAACTTTCTCCCCCGCCCCAACTTCTCCCCGCCCAACTTCGCCCCCGCCCCAACCACTCCCGGGCCCCAACCTCCCCCGCCCCAACTTCTCCTGTCGGAAAGCTGGTAGATTGGCCTATAGGCCGAAACGGGGATTTCGCATCCATCACTCGTTTAGACGGGAGGCACGAAAATGGCAAACGAACCAGAAAGCACGCAGGCAACCCGCCGAGGTTTCCTGGGCACCATGACCGCGGTGACCGCGGCCTCGTACAACCGCGTCCTGGGAGCCAACGATCGCGTCGGTGTCGGCTTCATCGGCTTCGGCCTGATCGGCAAACAGCACATCACCAATTTCAAGAACTCCTTCCCCGACGTCGACCGGGTGGCGATGTGCGATGTCTACAAACCCCGGCTCGAAGAGGGCTTGGCCTATATGGAAAGCCCCAATGCCAAGGGCTACAGCGATTTCCGCAAGATGTACGAGGACAAAAACATGGACGCCGTGGTGGTCGCCAGCCCCGACCACTGGCACGCCCTGCTCACCATCACGGCCTGCGCCGCGGGTAAGGATGTCTACGTCGAAAAGCCGCTCACCGTCTTCATCGACGAAGGCAAGTGGATGATCCAGGCCATGAACAAGTACAAGCGCGTCGTGGTCGTGGGCACGCAGCGCAACCACAACCCGGGGCATCAGGTTGCCAAGAAAATCATCGAGAGCGGCGTGTTGGGCAAGATCCAGATGGTCAAGCTGGGCGCCGGCGTACGCAACATCTACCCGGGCTTCGGCAGGACGCTGGTCGCCGATCCGCCCTCCAATTTCGATTACGACATGTGGCTCGGCCCCGCGCCCAAGAAGCCCTATCAGGCGCACCGCGGCTTGTACCATTTCCGTTGGTTCTGGGATTATTCCGGCGGCCAGTTGACCAACCTGGGCGCCCACAGCGTCTCCGCGTTTCTGCTGGTCATGGGCGTCAAGGGTCCCACCAAGGTGGTTTCGTTCGGCGGACGCTTCACCCTCGAGGACGACGGCGAAACGCCCGATCTGCAAGAGTGCCTCTACGATTTTCCGGGCTTCATGCTGACCATGGGGGTTCGCGAGGCCAACGGCTACCGCGACTCCTCGGGCTCGGTGGTCATGGGCAACAAAGGCAACCTCGTCCTGGGCTCCAACCAGGTGGTTCCCGAAATGCACGGCGATCCGGTCAACCAGATTCCGCGGTTCATGGGTCATCCGACCGGCGGTCCCGTGTACAACGACACCAGGGCCACGCCGTGGATCGAGGCCCAGCCTGGAACCGGCGGCAGGGGCGCGGGTGGCGGCGGCGGACGCGCACAAGGTGACGCCGCCGGAGGCGCCGGCCGCGCGCCGGGTGGTGGCGGTGGCGCTGGCCGCGCGCCGGGTGGCGGCGGCGGCGGCGAATCCATGGAAGACCGCATGTTCAACGCCAACAAGCGCGACTGGATCGATTGCATCAAGTCCCGCAACAAGCCGTTCTGCGATCTCGACATAGGCCATCGCACGTCGATCATCTGCAACCTGGGCAACATGTCGCTGCGCCTCGGCGGGCGGGCCATTCGCTGGGATCCCGACAAAGAGGTGGTCATCGGCGACAAGGAAGCCGCCGCCATGTGCACCAAACAATACCGCGCCCCCTGGGACGGTGTCCTGCGAAGCATCGTCAAGGTGTGATGGCTATGCATACGCGACGCCTGTTCCTGGGCGGGGCTGCCGCCGCGCTGGTCTCATCCTCGCCGGCCGCCGCGCTGGACTTCCCGATTGTCGATTACCACGTTCACCTGAACGCCATGACGCTCGAGCAGGTGGCCGCCACCTCGAAAGAGCGGGGCATCAAGTATGGCGTCGCGGAGCATGCCGGCACCAAGGAGAACGATTACCCCATCGTCCTGTCGAATGACGCCGACTTACAGGCGTGGATCGCCAAGCTCGATCCCTACCCCGTATATAAAGGTGTGCAGGCCGAGTGGATCGACTGGATGCCGTGTTTTTCCAAAGACGCTTTCGCGCGGCTCGATTATGTCCTGTCGGATGCCATGACGGTTCGCGATGCCGGCGGCAAGCGTGTCAAAGCCTTCGGGCGCGACTACGACCCCGGCGACGATCCCGAAGCGTTCATGAATTGGTACGTCGACTGGATGGTCGAGATCTGCGAACGGGAACCGCTGGACATCTTCGCCCACCCCACCTGGCTCCCGCGGAAATTCAATCCGGATTTCGACAAGCTGTGGACTCCCGGGCGCATGAAGAAGTTCATCGACGCCTTGAAGCGGACCGGGACTGCGTGTGAGATCGACTGCGGCATGAAACTGCCGAAGCTCGCTTTCCTGAAGATGGCGAAAGAGGAAGGAGTGAAATTCTCGTTCGGCTCCAACAGTGGCGGCCGGACCGTCACCGATATCGGTTACAGCGTCGAGATGGCCCAGGCTCTCGGCCTGACGGCCAAAGACATGTTCGTCCCCGCGGCGCGAGGCCGCAAACCGATTCAGATCCGGAAGCTCCGGTCTTGACTCGCGGCGAGCCGGATTCAGGCGATCGCGCCGGCCTTTCGCATGACGGCCAGCGTAGTTTCGAGACCGAGGCGCGCGCCCTCTTCGGCCGACATCTCCTTGGGGACGCGGCCTAGGGGTTCCGGGCTGACCCCGTCTTCGTAGCCGATTGCCCTGAGGGCTTTGAAGAACCCCGTCAGGTCGATGACACCATCGCCGGGCATCAGGCGCTGGTTGTCCCGCACGTCCTCGGGAGGCATCTTCGCCGCGTCCGAAACGTGGATGGTGACGATCCGCGACTTCCCCGCCCTCACGATATCGTCCACCGTGCCGCCGGAATGATGCCAATGCCACGAGTCCAGCACCACGCCGAAGTTGGGGCCACATTCCTTGGCGAAATCCACCATCTCGTTCATGCGCCAGATGAACTCGTGGGGCGCGCGCGTCCGGAGCTGCAAGGGGCCTAGAAACTCGAATCCCAGCCGGATTTTCTGGCGGTCCAGGATCTCCCCAATCGCCGTGAAGCGGTCTTTCAAGGTCTTCCGCAACTCGTCCTTGGGAACCTGGCTGGAAGGCGGCATCACCACCATCATGCGGTCGCATCCCACCGCGGAAGCGAACTTCGCGGCGTCCTCCAGAACGTCCATTCCCTTCCGAAACGCATCCTCGTCCCGCGTAGGTGCGCCCGGAAGGTTGCAGAACGATAGCCGGAGCTTTAGGTCCGCCAGCAGCGCGCGCGTGGCATCCACTCCTTCCTTCATCGCCGCCCCCAGGTTGAGGTCGACTCCGCCGTAACCCACCCTGGCTGCCAGGCGCGCGAATTCCGGCCATTGCACTTTTCCGCCGGTGAGCGAGGTATTCAGCGCTACGAACATGCCCGTCCCCGCACCCATCGCGTTGTTCGCCAGTCTCGCCACCGCTCCACATCCGGCCACCGACCGGACGAAGCCTCTTCGATTGATACGTCCTTCGAGCAATGACATTGGTGCCTCCGTGCCGCCGTTTCGCACTCAGGGTAGCAGAATGCCGCCTCGCGGGCGAGACGAACATCGAGCCGAGCGCTCCATCGAGCCGGCATGCCAAGACACAAATTCTGTTCGGAAGTGAGCAGTTTTGAACACACGACAAAGGAAGGCTTCGGGTACTATTCATTAGTACTATCCGAACTGGGATCGTGGGCATGAGGCGATCCGGAGCATCCGGAAGCTCGCGATTCTCGCGCTTTAACTACCGGGCTCGGGAGCTCGGCGTCCTGACCAGGCTGGGCAGCGGGACTTGGCTGGGGCGAGCAGAGATCTGAATTGTCAGAGGGAGGGAATGCACCATGGCAACCCAAGCGACGAAGATGAGCTTGATCCGGCCGGACCAGTCCGAACCGGCGAAACAGCGGAGAATCGCAGCCCTGGCCTTTGAGTATTGGCTGGCTAGAGGCTTCCGCGGCGGGTCACCCGCGGAGGATTGGCTCCGGGCGGAACGAGTGGTACGAGGCAAAGAGGGAGCGGTAACACTGAAGGTAACACCGATCGGAAACTTCTTGGTAGCGTAGCCCCGTTCACAAGCTGAGATTGGCGCGCCAGCGAGGGTGCCAGGAGATCCTGACGCTCTTACGGCAACCGGCAGGCAGTGGAGAATCTACGTCCTGTATCTGAGGCGCGAAGTTACTCATGTCCAAGCTCGCTCCCGATTGGCGGACGACCAGTGTGTTCGAAGCGGTGTTCGATCAGCTTCCCGACGCCCTGGTTCTATGGGATCCCGAGTTTCGCATTACAGGGGTCAACCGTTCGGCGGAGACACTCTTTGGCATGTCCTCCCGGGAGATGCTTGGCAAACACTGCCGGGAGGTCTTCCGATCTTCTGTGTGCGAGGCAGGGTGCGGAGTGTTGGTCGGATTGGAAAAGGCGCCCTCGGCGCGCGGCACCCTCCGTCTGAACACTGGAAACGGAACGAGGCGGCTGGTGGTGATGCGCACCAGCCAGATACTCGATGGCGACGGCCAGCTCGCTGGCGTGGCGGCGACTATCCAGGACATCACCACGAAAGCGGCGCCGCCCACGCGCCCCGTGATTGCCGAATCGGCAGTCATGCTCGAGATCCTCAACTTCGTACGGCGCATAGCGGCGAGCGATGCCGCTACCATCCTGCTGGATGGCGAGAACGGGACCGGCAAGGACCTCATCGCCAAAACCCTCCACTACCAAAGCCTGCGGCAGGCCGAGCCGTTCATTGCCGTGAACTGCGCCGCCATCCCCGATACGTTGCTCGAAAGCGAGCTGTTCGGCTACGAGAGGGGCGCCTTCACCGACGCCCGCGCACAGAAGCGCGGCATCTTCGAGTTGGCCGACAGAGGCACGCTCTTCCTCGACGAGATTGGCGAGATCCCCATGGTTCTTCAGGCCAAGCTCCTGCAGGTCCTGGAGGCGCAAACCATCCGCCGTGTGGGTGGTTTGACTGACATCCAGCTCGATCTTCGCGTGGTGGCCGCGACCAATAAGAATCTGCGGGAGGCCGTGAAGACAGGAGCGTTCCGCCAGGACCTCTACTTCCGTCTCAACGTCATCCAGATCACCGTTCCGCCCCTCCGCCAAAGGACCGCCGACATCCAGCCCCTGGCCAGGTTCTTCATCGAGCACTACAATCGCAAGTTCAAGCGCAGTATCGCGGGTTTGAGCGACCTTGCGGTTAAGATGCTTCTCTCCTACGACTGGCCGGGCAACGTTCGGGAACTGCGCAACGCCATAGAACGCGGCATGATTCTGGAAGAATCGGCGTTGATTACGTCGTCCAGTCTTCCCGTCGCCATCTCGCGTCCCGGCGGACACGTTCCACCCGGCATTCCGGAAAACACGGACATCCACAAAGAGTGGACCGCGCTCGAAGATAGCGAACGCAGTCTGTTGGCCCGCGCATTGCAGCAGACCGGCGGCAACCAGACTCGGGCGGCGCGGCTGCTGGGAGTCACACTCGACACCCTTCGCTATAAGAAGAGAAAACTCGACCTCTCATAGGTCCGCCCCTGACATCCACACGCGCATCCGCCGCGCATGTCCCCTCATCTGTGGTACGATGCCGCCCATGAAACTGGAGCTGAAATGAACTCCCGCCAACTCGGTTCCACCGGCCCCTCGGTTTCGGCGCTGGCCCTGGGCTGCATGGGAATGTCCGGCATGTACGGACCCAGCGACGAGAGCGAGAGCATCGCCACCATTCACGCCGCGATCGACGCCGGCATCAACCTGCTGGATACCGGCGATTTTTACGGCATGGGCCACAACGAGATGCTGATCGGCCGGGCGCTGGAAGGCCGGCGGAACCGCGTGCTCCTTTCGGTGAAGTTCGGCGCCATGCGCGCGCCCGACGGCGCCTTCGTCGGCGTGGATGGGCGGCCGCAGGCCGTCCGGAACTTCCTGGCTTACACGCTGCAACGCCTCAAAACCGATCACATCGATATCTACAGGCTGTCGCGCGTGGATCCCGCGGTTCCGATCGAGGACACCATCGGCGCGATCGCCGACATGATCCAGAGCGGATATGTCCGCTACATCGGCCTCTCCGAAGCCGGCGCCGCAACCGTGCGCCGCGCCTGCGCCGTGCAGCCCGTCTGCGATTTGCAGATCGAATATTCGCTCGTCAGCCGCGGCATCGAAGAGGCGATCCTGCCCGCCGTGCGCGAGCGGGGCATCGCGGTCACCGCCTACGGAGTGCTTTCGAGAGGCCTGTTGACCGCGTCGCGCCCGGCCGCGCAATACGACATCCGCGGCCGCTTGCCGCGTTTCACCGGCCCGAACTACGAGCAGAACCGGAAGCTCATCCAGGCGCTCGCGGATTTCGCGGCGGCGAGAGGCGCCACTCCGGCCCAGCTTGCCATTGCCTGGGTCATGAGCAAAGGCGCGGACATCGTCCCCATCATCGGCGCTCGCACACGCCATCAACTGGCGGAATCGCTGGCCGCGCTGGACCTGGCCCTGCAGGCCGATGACCTTGCACGTTTGGAAGCAATGGTGCAGGCGGCGCCCATCGCGGGAACCCGCTATGACGCCGCCCAGATGAACATGCTCGACAGCGAACGGAAAGCCTGATGGCCGTGAGCTGTCCCTCATCGGGACGCTCTTCTTTTTTCAAATCCTGCCGAACTTGGCCACCGCCTCTTTGATGGAGCGGAACTTCTCGATGAACGGCATCATGGTGTGCTCGGTGTTGTCGAGGTCCTGGGCCTTTTTCAGCACCTCCGCCGCCTTGTCCTTGGGCACCACCACCACCCCGTCGTCGTCGGCCGAGATAATGTCGCCGCCCGTCACCCGCACGCCGGCGCACGTCACCGGCACGTTCACGCCGGCAAAGCGGTAGTGGTTGATGGTTGTCGAAGGGACGATTCCGCGGCTGAAGACCGGAAACTGCAGCCGGCGAATCTGCGGTGTGTCGCGTATGGAGCCGTCGATGATCGCTCCCGTCATGCCGCGCGCTTTCATGGCCGTCGCCATGAGCCCGCCGATGCCCGCGTAATCCGCGCCGTTCTCCACCACCATCACGTACACCGTTCCCGGACCGGCCGCGTCGATCGCGTCCAGCATTCCCTGCGAGGCCGCCGAGCCTTCCTTGTGCTCCTCTTTCCTCAGCAGAACGGTGATGGCCGGTCCGGCGAACTTGGTCATGAACAGGGGCCGCATCTCGTGCGCCATGTAAGCGCGCTGCCCGTAAAGCTGCTCCATGGCATCGGCCACCGACGCCACTTCCACGTTCCGGAATCCTTCGATCAGCGGATCGCCCGCCGGCTGGGCCATCAGCCATACCGCCGCCACCACCGCCGCCACCGCCGCAACACACAACGTCCGTTTCATTCCGATTCACTGCCTCCGTGAAAAGAGTATCGCAAATCTCAGGAATATGCCCGCGGGCGGCGGCATATAATTACACCATGCTGAAGACTCTGGTCCCGGTCGAAGAGTACCTGGCCAGGGACTACAGTCCGGATGTCGATTACGTGGACGGTACGCTCGAGGACCGACACGTAGGGGAAAAGGACCACAGCAAACTGCAGTTCCGGATCCAGCTATTGCTGAGCGCGATTGCCGGAATCCATATCTTTCCGGAAGTCAGAATCAAGGTGGCGCCAACCCGCTTCCGGGTGCCGGATGCCGCCGTGTACTATGAGGAGCCGGACGAACTGGTTTTTACGGCACCGCCTTCCCTGGTGATCGAGATCCTGTCTCCCGAAGACCGCATGAGCCGAATGATGGTACGGGTTCAGGACTACCTCAACATGGGCGTCGAGAACCTCTGGCTGATTGACCCGGCGCAAAGGGAAACGTACACATGCAATCCTTCCGGAATGCATAAAGTCACTGGCGCGATCGAAACCCAGGACCGCAAGATCTCTCTGAGCCTGGATGCCGTCTTCGATCGGCTGTGAGCAGTAGCAGTAGACTGAAGTCATGCGCTGCCTGGCCGGTTGGTTCCTTCTTGTCTCGCCGCTGCTCGCCGGGACGGGCGCCGACCTGGCGCGCGCCATCCGCGAGAACAGTTTCGATCGCGACGAGTGCTACCGCGTGCGCGATCTCACCCTGACCAAGGAAGACATCCGCATCTTTCTCACCGACGGACACCTCATCTTCAGCAAACCCGTGGCCGGACGGCGCATCGCCGCCGTGTTCGCCGCCGATGTGGAAGGGGGCGACGGCGAAGTGCTTCTCATGCCGCCCGATCGCGCCGAACGCCGCTCCCTGGCCGGCTATATCGACTCGCCCAACCTCGACGACCATTTCCGCACGGCGCTCTTCCTGTTCACCGGCGACGATTACGACCGGCTGGTATCCCAGTTCGCCGGGAATCCCACCATCAAGAAAACTCCCGAGCTCGGCGCCGTCATGGATGAACAGTGGACCCCCGTTCTGCGCAACCTGAGCGAAAGCTACCAGACGCGTCTCACGCTGGATCTGCTGGGAGGTCCCGGCCGCGCTTCCGGCCTTTTCGCCGCCGTGTTCAGCAGTCCCATAAACGGCAACTTCGACATCTCCTACGACCCCACCAATCCGGAACAGATCCTGGCCGGACGGCTCAACATGCGGGACAATCGCCTCTACTTCGACGTGTGGACCAGCTTTCCCGCCCGGTCGTTCCGCCAGAACACCGCCCCGCGCCAGAACGACATCGTGATCGGCGACTACCGCATCGACGCCACGCTCGATCCGGATCTCACGCTCAGCGTGGTGACGCGCGTCAAGGTCAAGCCGGTGGTGGATGGACTGGTCGCCACCGCCTTCGACATCGCCGCCCCGATGGAGATCAGCCAGGTCACCGTGGACGGGCGTCCGGCCGAGGTGCTCCAGCGCGAGTCGTTGAGACAGAACGCCACCCGCGGCGGCAACAATCTCTTCCTCGTATTGCCGCCCGAGCCGCTGCGCCTCGGACGCGAATACGAATTCGAGTTTCACCACTCCGGCCGGGTCATTCGCGATGCCGGCGACCGCGTGTTCTACGTCACCGCCCGCGGCAACTGGTATCCCATGCATGCGGACCAGTTCGCGCTGTACGACATGACGTTCCGCTATCCCAAGGACCTGGACCTCGTCAGCGCCGGCGAAGTGGTCGAGGACCGCACCGAGGGCGAATGGCGCATCACCCGCCGCCGCGCCAGCTCCCCCATACGGGTGGCGGCTTTTAATCTCGGCAACTATGCGCATGTCCGGCTGGAGCGGGGCGGATACGTGATCGACGTCTGCGCCAACCGCGCGCTGGAACGGTCGCTGCAACCAAAGCCCACGGTGCAATCCATGGCGCCGCCAACTATGACGCTGCCCAACGTCCGGCTGCGCCGGAACGAGTTGCCGGATGTGCCGGTCGCTCCAGCGCCCCCCGATCCGCTCGGCAGGCTGCGGCAACTGGCTTCGGAAGTGGCATCGGCGCTCGAGTTCATGGCTTCCAAATTCGGGCCGCCGGCAACCGCGCACCTCACCGTCTCGCCCATCCCCGGCGCCTTCGGACAGGGCTTTCCCGGACTGATCTATCTCTCCACGTTCTCGTACCTCAACAAGGTCCCCGGTCCGCAATACACTCAGGGGGAATCGCAGACGCTTTTCTTCCAGGACGTCCTCCAGGCGCACGAGGTGGCGCACCAGTGGTGGGGCAACCTCGTCACCGTGAACACCTACCGCGATTATTGGCTCATGGAGGCGCTGGCCAACTATTCCGCGCTGCTCCATGTGGAAAAGAGCAAGGGCCAGCGCGAGATGGATCGGATGCTCGACAGCTACCGCAGCGAACTGCTCCTCAAGGGCGACAGCGGCCAGACGGTGGAATCCGCCGGGCCCATCGTGCTGGGAAGGCGCCTGGAGACTTCGCTGGAGCCCCGCGCCTGGCGCGCCATCACCTACGGCAAGGGCTCGTGGATCCTGCAGATGCTGCGCCGGCGCTTGGGCGACGAGCGCTTCTTCTCCATGCTCGGCGAGGCGGTGAAACGCTACAACCGCCGCAACATCACCACGGAAGCGTTCCGCGATCTGGCCGCGCACTACCTGCCTCCCAAATCCGACGACCCGGACCTGGAGAGCTTCTTCGAACAATGGGTCTACGGCACGGGCATCCCCACCTTGAATTTGACCTACGCCCTCAAAGGCAAGGCGCCCGCCCTGAAGCTGGTGGGAACCCTCAGGCAATCCGACGTGGACGGGGATTTCAGCGCGCTGGTCCCCGTGGAGATCCAGATGCCGCGCGGCCGCGGCATCACGCATTGGGTAAGCTCCGGCAATTCGCCGGTGACCTTCACGATCGCCTTGAAGGAGGCGCCGCTCAAGGTCGCGCTGGACCCCCATCACGCGGTGCTGAGGCGGTAGTTCCGGCGCGGCGCCGCGAGCCGCCCATCCCTGAAACTCCTCAGTTCATCCAGGCGCCCTCATATGCTAATTTGAATTCAGGGATGCCGGCTGGCTGGATCCGAAGACTCGTGCTGATTGGCGCGGCGGCGGTTCTCGCGAACGCCTGGTGTTACGCCAGGTGCGTGAGCACTGCCTGCGGTTCGAGTCATGCGCCGTCCAACAGTTGTCATCACCATAAGTCCTCCCAGGGAGACCCCGCCCCCTGTCCACGTCAACATTCGGAGGTCTCCGGTCCTGAAGCTGGTATCGCCAAGGTCGGCCTCGAGGCCGCGACGATTCCGGCTCCGCCTGTGCTTACGGGCGATTCCGGTGTGGCCATCACGGAGCTGCGGTTTCTCTCACGCGTCGATACCGGCTGGCCGCCCGGCGGCGATTATTGTCCGACGATTTCCGTTCTCCGGATCTAGCCTCTTTCTTCCAACCGCTTCGGGCGCCATCCTACCCACCTGAGGGTCCGGGAGCCCGCATTCCAAGTTGACGCAGGCGAAAGGAGAGGACCATGAATCCCAGGAGAAGCTTTTTCAAGACCGTTCTTAGCTTCGCGGCCGGCTCGGCGGCGCTGTCCCGCGCGGCCAGAGGGCAGCGGCCTATTGCAACCCCGCAGCCGAATTCCGGCGCCGCCGTACCCGTCGTGACCCCGGATATCGACGACTTGCCGTTCACCACGGACAGCGGCGTGAAGGTCTTTCATCTGGTTGCCGAGCCGGTGAAACAGACCGTCGTGCCGGGCAGGACCTTCGACCTTTGGGGCTTCAATGGAAGCGCCCCCGGACCCACCATCCAGGTGAATGAAGGCGATCGTATCCGCATCGTCTTCGATAACCATTTGCCCGAGCCCACGGGCATACACTGGCACGGGCTCGAATTGCCGATCGAGATGGATGGCGTTCCCGGCGTGAGCCAGGGATTGACCATGCCCGGCGAGCGATTTGTTTACGAGTTCGAACTGCGCCAGAACGGCACCTTCTTCTACCACTCGCATATGGCCATGCAGGAGATGGTGGGGATGCTCGGCGGCTTCATCATCCATCCGAAAACGCCCTATGCGCCGCCGGCCGACAAGGACTACCTCTTCGCGCTCCAGGAGTATGCGGTGCTTCCCAACAGCACGATCCCCAACAGCATGAACATGGAATTCAACTGGCTCACCTTGAACGGCAAGGCAGGCCCGGCTTCCACGCCGCTGATCGTCAGGCGCGGTGAGCGCGTCCGCATCCGGATCGTCAATCTCGGCATGGACCACCATCCCATTCATCTGCACGGGTTCACGTTTTGGGAAACGGGACGCGAGGGAGCGCGGCAGCCGGAGGCCATCTGGCCCCGCGGAAACACCACGCTCGTCGGCGTAGCTCAGGCTAGGGATATCGAGTTCGTGGCGGACCGCGTGGGCGACTGGATGCTCCACTGCCATCTTCCCCACCACATGATGAACCACATGTCCTCCAACGTTGGGCCGATGAGCCGTCTCGGCCAGGGCATGCAGGCCGGTGCAGGCATGGAGGAAGCCATGGGCATGTTGCGCGATGGACACGCCACGTCCCGGAACATGGCTCCGAGTCTGGGGCGCGGTCTTGGAATCGGCGCCACAACGGAGATGGCGCTCGCCAACGGCGCGCAGAGCGATGCGGGCAAGGCCACAACCGCCACCGGAGGAATGAGCATGCCGCAATTGCCGAAGAATGCGGATCAAGTGCCGCTCTTTCCTCAAGACGCCTATATGGAAGGCCCCATGATGGCCATGGACAAGGAAGTCGAAAAACCCGAGACCTACGGGCTGCCAACCGGCTGGAGCGGATTTGTCGGCGGCATGATGACGCTGGTGCGAGTCATGCCCCCCGAACGATACCAAATGATTATGGACCTCAAAGCCAAACAGCGGGCCCAAGCGCCGCCGGAGGATCGCGCCAGATGAGGCGCATCGCCATGAGACCGAAATTAAACGAAACAACGGCGCTGGCCATGGTCTTCTCGCTCGCCATGTGTTCCCTTCCATCGGCGGCGCGCCCACAGCAAAGCGGCCAGAAGGCGTTCTCGTTTCGCGGCAGAGTGGAGCGGGTGGACCCCGCCGCAAAGCGGCTCACGGTCCACAGCGAACCGATCGCGGGCTGGATGGGCGAGATGACCATGGAGTTCGCCGTCGATAGCGACGCCGTGTTCGATCGCGTGAAAGCGGGAGATGAGATCGCCGCGACGGTCTACGCGGGCGATCTCATATTGCACGACGTGCAGGTGGTTCCGCCCCCCAACACCGTCCCGCCGGCAGGCACGCCGGCTCCAGGCGGCATGCCTTTGGAGGAGCTGGAGCGGATGGCCCTGGCCAACAACCCGACGCTGGCTCAGGCGCGGGCCAACTTGCGGGTCGCCGGCGGACTGGCCAGGCAGGCCGGTCTTTATCCCAATCCCACGGCGGGCTACTACGGCGATGAAATTCGGGGGGGCTATAACAACGGCGGTAAACAGGGTGGCTTCGTCAACCAGACCATCGTGCTGGGGGGTAAGCTCGGCGCCGCGCGCCGGGTGGCCGAGCTGGAAGTGAACGAGGTCCGGACGAGCGGGGAGATTCAGCGCTTGCGCATCCTGAACGACGTCAGAGTCTCGTTCTACCACGTGCTTGCCGCGCAGAGACTGGTGGGCGTAAGGCAGACTCTGGCCAGGCTGGCTGCGGATGCCGCCAGGACTTCCTATCAACTGGGCAATGTAGGCCAGGCCGACCGTCCCGACATTCTGCAAGCCGAGGTGGAGCAGCAGCAAGCCGATGTGAGCGTCAGGATCGCTCGGCAGAACCTGCAAGCGTCCTGGAGAATGCTGGCTGCGGTGGTTGGAAAACCCGATCTTGCCGTGGCCCGCCTGGAAGGCGACCTCGAGCCCGTTCCGGATCTCGACTACGAAGAATGGGTGGCCACGGCGCTGCGGGAGAGTCCGGAAGTGAAACTGGCGCGGCAAGCCGTCGAGCGCGCGGAAGCCGCTCTGGTTCAAGCCCGAAGAGCGCCGATTCCCGACCTGCAAGTGACGGGCATATTGGCCCAGAATTATGAGCCCTTGCTGCATCCGGCGCCAAATTCCACCGGGTTGCAGGGCGGCGCGCAGATCGGAGTCGAGTTGCCGGTCTTCAATCGCAATCAGGGCGGCATCGCCGCCGCGAAAGCGCAAATCGAGAGCGCCCGGCGGGAACTCGATCGAGTGAGACTGCAACTGCAGCGCGATCTGGCAGGCATGTTTCAAAATTACGATTCCGCCCGCGCCACGGTTCAGCAGTACAGCAAGGAGATGTTGCCCCGCGCGGAACAAGCGTATCGGCTGTACCAGGCGAATTACCAGGCAATGGCCGGCGCATATCCGCAGGTGCTCATCTCCCAGCGAACGCTGTTTCAACTGGAAGCGGAATACGTCCAGGCGCTCGAAACTGCCTGGCAGGGCGCCCTTGCGATTCGCGGCTTCGGGCTGATGGACGGGCTTTCCGGGCCAAACGCCGGTTCGGTGTCAAGGCGGTAATCTCGACGCGCGCGTCGCCCGCAACCCCACAGGGCAAACGCCAGAACCGGAAGCAGCCACACGCTACTTTTCAGAAAGTTCGGAAACCGGCCCATCGACGTCCTCGATCCGGATCAGAAAGCGCTTGCGCGATTCGAGTTTCGATTCCGGCGCTTCGAACCGCGCCGCCACCATGCGGTCCATCGAAGCCCGCGACGGGATCTTGTCGCGGATCACGAGCGTATCGTTGTACTTTTGCCCCAGCAGCGGCAGCCCTTCGAACAGCCGCGTGGCATCCATGTCGGAGATCGTCGAGCTGGTGTACTGGGTGCCGGCCTTGTCTTCCATCAACACGCTGACCGTGTGAACCACGAAGACCACGTCCGCCGGATTGACGAACCGGAAATCGATCACCGCCACGGAGCTGTTGTCATCCAGCGGCGCCGTGCGTACTTTGAGAATCTGGCCGGTCACCCCCACGCGCGCGCCGCGCTGCATGTACAGGATGCCGCACACCGCCACCGCGATCACCGCGATCCCCACTCCAAACGCCACCAGAAAGCGGTTGTTCATTTCACAGCTCGCCCACGATGCGCATGATTTCGTCCATCGACGTGTGCGCCGCCGCAATCAGGGTGCCGTCGAAGATGTGCGTCTCGAGCCCGATCTTGCCCTTGTATCCGTCCTTGTCCAGGGCCAGCATGATGGCTTTCCAGTCCTCTTTTTCCGGGCTCGCGGGCATCACCCCCTTGGCCTTCACCTGAACGTTGAGAATGCGATTCTTGGGCAGCGCCTCGTACCCGTCCGGATACGATGTTTCCCTGCCGTAGGCGTTGTGCGGGTCCCAGTTGAGCCCCACCCACCTGGAAGGAATGAGCTTCATGATGTCGGCCAGTTCCTGCGAAGTTCCTATATTCTGCGAGCCTTCGTTCTCGATGAGCAGGTGGACTTTCTCCTTCTCGGCCACCGCCGCCATCTCCCCGCCGACCGTCTCCGCGATGCGCGAGTACATGGTCTGGGGATCTGCCACGCGCGACCCGGTGAACACGCGCACCTTGTCGCAGCCCATGATCTGGGCGCAGCGGATGGCCTTGTGGAGGTCCTCCAGGCGCTGGTCCCAGCGCGCCTTTTCGGATGCCAGGCGCTTTTCCTTGGCGGCCGGTTCCTCGGGCCTGCGCCGCGCCGGCTCGCTCCCCGGCCAGCCGAACTTCAGCAGGCTGGTGTTCACGAACGACACTTTCAGTCCTTCGTTCTTGAACCGCACGGCATCCGCCTTGATCTCCGGCTCCGTCAAGGCGAAATACTCCTTCTTGTTGCCGGGAGGATTCCGGATTTCGACGAACTGCAGCCCGTACTGATGGGCGAACGCGATCGATTCGTCGGGGGACATTCCGATTTCGTCGGTGATGGCGCTGATGCGCGTTTTATCCATGCGGGACCGTGCCCAAAGGGTGGAAGCGCACGCCGCTCCGGCAGCCAGAAGCTCACGCCTTGTCATAGTTTTGATTGTACCCGACCCGCCGGCGGTCAACCCTTCGGACCCGCGCGCGTCGCAAGCGGTCCAAATGCTGTATACAAGTGATATGGAATGGACCAGCCAATCCGGCCGCAAGATCCTTCTGCGCGAAGGCGACATCACAGGCGTGGCCGCGGACGCCATCGTGAACGCGGCGAACTCGGCGCTCGCCGGAGGCGGAGGCGTGGATGGCGCCATCCACCGCGCTGGCGGCCCCGACATCATGCGCGAGTTGGACAGCAACAGGATCGTAATCGGCTTCTGTCCCACCGGCAGCGCGGTGGCCACCGGCGCGGGCAAGTTGCCGGCGAAGTACGTGTTCCACGCGGTGGGGCCGATCTATCGCGACGGCCGGCACGGCGAGCCGGACCTGCTGGCCTCGTGCTATCGCAAGTGCCTGGAGCTGGCCGAGGAGCGCGAAGTCGAGACCATCAGCTTCCCCTCGATCAGCACGGGCGCCTACGGATACCCGATCGAGGAAGCGGCCCGGATCGCCCTGCGCGAAGTGAAACAATACCTCGAGCGGCCGGACGCCCGGGTGCGGCAAGCGATTTTCGTGCTCTGCGGGCGGAACGCATACGAGATATATGCCGCGGCATTGCACGAGCCGGGAGGCCTGGCCTGATATGCGGAACTTCGATAGTCTCTCGGAACGCGAAATCCTCGCCCTCGCCATCTCGCTCGAAGAGGAGGACGAGCGCGTCTATGCCGATTTCGCCGAAGGCCTGCGCGACAACTACCCCGGGTCCGCGGCGGTGTTCGATGGCATGCGCTCGGAGGAATCGGGCCACCGCCGCAGGCTCATCGAGCTCTACCGGCTACGGTTCGGCGAGCACATCCCGCTGATCCGCAGGCAGGACGTCAAAGGCTTCGTCCAGCGCCGGCCCGTCTGGCTCGTCCGCCCCCTCGGACTCGACATCGTCCGCAAGCAGGCCAGCACCCTCGAGGTCGAGACCCGGCGGTTCTACGAAAGAGCCGCCGCGCGCGCGCAGGATGCGGGCATCCGCCAGCTGCTCGACGACCTTGCCCAGGAGGAGCGTACTCACGCGGACCGGGCCGAACGGCTGGAGGAGGCCACGCTCCAGCCGGACGTCCGGCGCGAAGAGGACGAGGCCCGCCGGCGCCTCTTCGTTCTTCAGATCGTGCAGCCGGGCCTGGCGGGCCTGATGGATGGCTCGGTCTCCACGCTGGCGCCGGTCTTCGCCGCCGCCTTCGCCACGCGCAACAGTTGGGACGCCTTCGCGGTTGGCCTCGCGGCATCCATCGGCGCCGGCATCAGCATGGGTTTTGCCGAGGCGCTCTCCGACGACGGCAGCCTTACCGGCCGCGGCCACCCGTGGGTGCGCGGCCTGATCTGCGGGCTCATGACGTCGCTCGGCGGCATCGGCCATACCCTGCCCTTCCTCATCCACGACTTTCGCGCCGCCCTGTTCGCCGCGGTGATCGTGGTCCTGGTGGAGTTGGGCGTGATCGCGTGGATCCGCAACCGCTACATGGAGACGCCGCCGCTCTCCGCCGCCTTACAGGTGGGCCTCGGCGGCGTGCTGGTCTTCCTGACCGGCGTGCTGATCGGCAGTTCGTAGCTGCGGAGAGGCCCTGACGGAGATACTACTTCAGCGTGTACACCGCCTGCGTAGCCGACGGCCGCTCGATCGTCAGGCTGGCATTGCCGCGCTTGTCCGGCGTCAGGCCGTCGGCCGGAAGCGGCGTGGTCTGCTCGATCGTCAGCACGTTCTGCGTCAGCCGCGCGGTGCGCTTCCAGCCTTTCCCCACGAACTCCAGCGCGTCGCCGTCCGTGCGGACTTCCACCGGACCCGCCGCGGCGAAGGCGCCCGCTTCCGGCAGGAAATTCACGTTGGCGTCTTTCCAGTTCAGCTCCATCCACCGCCCGCCGTCCTGCGCGGAAAAAACGGCGCGCACCTTTTGTGTTTCGAGCACCCACTCCCCGGCGCCATCGCCATCCAGGTCCGCGCTCCACGCCACCGTGCGCCCGCGCGGCAGCAGCAGCACCCGCATGGGCATCTCCACGTTCGCGCCCCCGGCCACGCGCAGCCGCCAGTCCCGCAAGCCAGCCGCGTCGCCGGTGGCGAACACCCGCAGCGCCACGCGGCGCTCCTCCGTGCCGGCGATGATGATTTCGGTCTTGGGCGGAAAGAACTCGAGCCCCTCGCCCGAGGCCTCCAGGCGATAGGTCTGAATCCCCGTGTCGTTGTTGCGAATCGAGACCTCCAGGTTGCCGCCCGCTTTCGGTTCGATGGGCGCAATCGGCGGGTCGGGCGTCAATTCGGTCTGCGAGCCGAAATGGATCTGCATGGCTTCCATGTTGCGGATGGATGCGGGCCGGAACAATTGCAGGCGCGCCCGCCCCAGGAACACGCCGTCGGCTTCCAGCGCCAGGTTCACCCAGTCGCCGTGCAGCAGGTCGGCCGGCGCCTGGACCTCGTAATCGATTTCGTTCGGCGATTTGACGGTCTTCTCCGCGGTGAATCCCGCCGGCAGGCGCAGCCGCGACCGGTTGGCCACGTCGGCCGAGGAATACGTCGTCGAAATCACATTCTTCTGGCCGATGATCAGTCTCTTCGCTTCGGTGAAGAACGCCGAAGTTTCCGGCTCCTCGATGGCGATGCCGATGCGAACGCGATTCCCCGCCGCCAAGCCCGCGGGAATCTGGAGACGCGCGCGGAGCGTCTTGTCGTCCCAGTCGAATTCGGTGGGCCGGCCCGCCGCCAGGTACGGCCCCACCGGCTGCCGCGCGAGTTGCAGGATCACCTCGCCCGGCTCCGGCGCGCAGAATTCCATGGCCAGGATGCCGTTCTCGAACTCGATGCCCAGCAGTTCCGCGGTGGCGTAAACGATGTGCTCGGCCCCCGAGAAATGCGAGCACTCGCGGCACAGGCCGCCCGGACCGATGGAGACGCCCAGGGGCAGCCAAAGCGAATCCCCCGCCTTGACCGTCACTCCCGGAACCACCAGCGTGCGCCGCGAGGCCGGCTCCACCACGCGCAGGTCGTCGTGGTAGGCCTCGGTCCCGCGGTTGGTGATGCTGACGGCGGAAGCCGCCGCCGAGACCAGTTCCACCGCACTCACGCCGTTGGGCAGTTTGCCCGCCAGCGGCTTCGGCATCGGTATGCTCTGCATCTTGCCGAACAGCGGCGTCCAGTAGCCCAGCAGCGCGGCCTCGCGCCGCAAAGCGCCGGTGCCGGGATGCTCGTCGCCGCTGAGCCCCACCGCCCCTTTGCGCACCACCGCCAGCGAGGCGGACCAGCCGGCGGGATACAGCGCGTCTTCCACATCGGTCCACAGCAGCGCGCCCGATGACCCCGAGGGCGCCCCGGCTATCACCTCGCGGCTGCGCACTAAAGCGGCCGCGTCGGTGGCCGAAATGGTGGATACCCGGGCCGGCGGCGCCGCGGCGTCGATCGCCAGCGCGCGGCCCTCCACATACGCCACCGGGCCGCCGTGACTGGCCGTCTGCGTGGCCAGCAACTGTTCGAGTTGCCGCAGCCACGCCCTCTGCGACCGGGCGTCGTTCGCTGCCGCGGGGAGACCGCCGTTGAGCCAGCCCGCAACCGGAGGCAAAGGCCGCACCCAGGCTTGCAGATCGAGCCTCCGCAGCAGCCGGATGAACCCCGCCAGGTCGCGCCGCGGGCTCGTGCGGCCCTTGAAATCGAAGTCCCCGGCGCCGACCTGGTGCCAGTTCCACGGAATGGAGAATTCCACCGTGCGCACCCCGATGGTCTTGAGCCACACCAGCTCCCGCTCCCACAAAGCGCGCGGATACAGATAATACGGGAACTCCACCGCTTGCAGATACTCGTGCTCCGGCGGGTTCGCCGGTTGCGCCGCCAGGGCGGCCGCGAAGACCAGCAGGGCGATGGCGCGCATCAAAACGTCCGGGCCTTTCTCAGGCGGTAATCCTCCACTAGCGGCATGCGCACCACCGTGCACATCTCGAACAGCCGCGACCGCGCCCGCGCCCCGATGCGCTCCCCCAGCGTGGTCCGGTACTCCGGCCTGCCCAGCGCCGACTTGTCGATGAGCGAGCTGCCCGCGTCTCCGTCCGGCAGGTTCGTGGTAGCGATCAGCGCTTTCCGCTGGTTGCAGCGCCACGTGACGATCGAGGTGACCGTGTCCTCCACCCAATCCGTGACGCGGTGCGCGCCCAGGTCGTCGAGCAGCAGCACTTCACTGTCCAGCGCCACCCGGTACACTTCTTTGTCGGCGGAATTGGACGCTGCATCGTAGCCCGAGCGGATGCGGTCCAGCAGGTTCTGGTAGTCGCAGAACAGGCACTCGAAGCCCTTCTCTATGATTTTGCGCATGGCGGCCACCGCCAGGTGCGTCTTGCCCGTGCCGGGCTCTCCGATCAGCAGCAGCCCGGGCCGGGCTTCGTTCGGAAAATCCCGGACAAAGTTCTTCACCGCCAGCAGCGCGTTGGTGAGTTCTCTGCGGGCGATGGGGTTGTCCGGACCGGGCACCGCGAAATTGTCAAAGGAGGCGTTGCGATAAAGCGGCGGGATCGCCGCGCGGTCTTCCATGCGGCCGGCGCGGCCCTCGAAGCTGCAATCGCATCGCTTTGCGCCGGAAACCGCCGCGCCTTCGACGATGATGAAGCCCGTGCCGCCGCACTTCGGACAAACCGAATCCGTAGCCATCGGTTCTATTGTACTGGGCCGCGCGCGTCAGCAAGCGGTTCTTGCCTTTCCTACTGCAACTGCCCCATCGAAAGCGTGTAGTTGCCCACGTGGTAGTAGTCGCTGAACGGCTTGGCAACCACGAAATACGTTCCGGCCCCGAGCGGAAGGTTCATTCGGGCGTTGGTTCCCCCGCCGCTGTCGTCGTCTTCGTCCACCACGTTTCCCTGGGCATCCAGCAGCACCAGGTATGCGTCGAAGTCGCTGGAATTCAGGCCCACGTCGATGGTGGCGCTCGACGCCAGGTCGATTTCGTAAAGGTCGGCGAAGGTCCCGTCGATGTACTGGCAGCCCGTAAAGCTCAGCGTCGCGTTGATCGTGGCGCCGGGCGCCAGCTTCCCTCTGGACGCGCAAAATGGCGGGCGCGGTCCCGGCGCGGTCCGCAGATCGACTTCGTAATATCCGCCCACCGTGCTCCCGGCGGCACGCGCCGCCAGTTGGTAGGTTCCCGCGGGCAGGAACTCAACGATCATCGGATCGTTCGGCGAATAGCTGTTCTCGTCGGTCCGCAGGACGTTCCCCGCGGTGTCGGTGAGGCGCAGCAGGCCGTCGACGTCGCTCGACGTCATGACCGCCAGCACCACTCCGTCCGAGGGCAGCGTGAAGCTGTACAGGTTCATGGGCTGGCCGTCCGCGTCGCGGCAACCGGCCGGCCCCAGCATCTGAATGTAGCCGCCGTTGATGTCCAGCGGCTGCACGTAGCTGCACGCCGGGATGTCGTGCGCCGTGAACGCGGTGGTGAGTTGATAACTGCCCGATCCGAAACCGGCCGCGGCAACCACCGTGTACGCGCCCGCGGCCAGGTCCGCGCTGAGTTGCGTTACCCCCAGGCCCTGCGCGTCCTGGGCGGCAATCAGCAGGTTGTCCTTCGCGTCGCGGATCCCCAGCACGCCGCCGAAGCCCGTGGCGTTCAGGGTGAGATCGAGAGTGCCGGATGCCGCCAGAGCGATGCTGTAGATATCCGTCAGCCCCAGGCTGCTCCGGCAACTGGCGGGGCCCAGCGATCCCGCCGGCGCGTCGCCTGCATTCGCCGCCACCGGCACGCACGATGGCGCGGCGCCGCCCGGGAACTGGTAAGCCAGAGAGTACGCGCCGCCCGATGGAATCGGGCTGAATACCTGGGCCGTATAGTTGCCCGGCGTCAGGAACAGGCGGATCTCCGACTGGCTCGCCGTTGCGCCGCCCGAATCCGTGGCCAGCACGTTGCCGCCGTCGTCCAGCAGGTAAAGCGTGGGTAGGAAGTCCTGGCTGGAGACGCTCAGGTCCGCCAGTCCCGCGGCGCCCACCGTGAAGTTGTAGTAGTTGAAGTACGACAGGTCTCCGCTGTCGGCGATCGTCATGAAGCAACTGTTGCCGGTGATGGAGTTGTTGTCGCTGTCGCCGCCCGGATCCAGCACCTTCGCCGCGCGGCACGTTTCGCCGTCGTTGGGTTGGAAACCGGTGGTGATCTGGTAAGCGCTGCCGGCCGGATCCGCGCCCACGGCGCCCGCGACCACCACCTGATACTCGCTGTCGTCATCCACCGGCGCCGTCACGTGCGCCGGATCCGACGCCAGGATGTGGCCGTCGCCGTCGCGCAGGATCAAGCTCGCATTCCCGCCCGCAACCGAAATGTCCAGCGTGCCCGAGCCGAACGTCGTGAGCGTGTACGCTTCGTAGGGGCTCCCGTCGGGCATGACGCAGCCCGATGCGCCCACCGTCCCGCTGGCCGTCTGGTTCAGTCCGATCGATGGAAACGCGGAGCACAGCGTGCCCGCCTCGGCGGTGAACGCCGTCCGCACCGTATACCCGCCGACCTGTCCCCGCGTGCGGCCGTTCACCAGCAGGGTGTAGCTTCCGGATTCCACCGGCCGCCCGATGCTCGTTCCCCAATCCACCTTGGCCCCCGAACTGTCTTGCAGGACGGCGATCAGGTCGCCGGCGCCCGCCGTGATGTCGATCCGGATCTGGCCGCGCGTGGCCAGGTCGAGCCGATACGCCGCATAAGCCGTGCCGTCGGAAAGAATGCAGCTCGCGTCGTCCAGAACTCCGTCAACCTGGTCGACGGGAAGGATGCGCGCCGGCACACACGTCTGGGCGCATGCCGAAACGAGGCTCGCGATCAGGAGGAGGAACAGGCGCATCTATATTCAAAATAAACCCCTGGGTCGTGGAAATGTTACGCGCCGCAGTCCGAGCCTCGCGCGTCGGCAAGCGGTCCGCGGTCGGCCGCGACCCGCCTGGTCCAAAAAAACGAACCTTTTCGGTGCTATCGTCGTCTTGTAGTCTCGGAGGTTCCATGAAGATATTTTTGTGCGTGCTGTTGACGGCCGTGTTCGCGATCGGCGCGGCCGCCGCCGATGTCAGCGGCAAGTGGACCGGCAGTTACACCTTTGAGAATGGCAATAGTGGCGCCGCCTTCATGACTTTGAAGCAGGCTGGCGCCGTCCTCTCCGGTACGGCCGGACCGGCTGAAGACAGCATGTGGCCCATCCAGAACGGCAAGATCCAGGGCAATACGCTCATCTTCGAGATCAAATCGTCCGACGATGGCACCATATACAAATGCCAGCTCACTCTGTCCGGCGACAGTCTCAAGGGCGAGGTCTCCGTCTCGGCCGGCGACCAGAGCATGAAAGGCAAGCTCGAGCTTTCCAAAGTGAAATAGCGGCCCCGGCCCGAGCCGCACGTGAACCGGCGCGACATCTCACTATCTCCCTGGCCTTTGCCTCCGCCACTGTTCACGCCTCTTAACGATTCCGTCACGATACTGACACATTCCAACGGTGCCATTCGCTACACAACACTACCCAGCATCGCGCTGACCGTCACGTTCGGTTACGCGCCGAGCCGGTAGCGGCGCTTAAGAAGCCACTGCCCTGACCAACTCCACCGCGCCGTAAGCCAGGCAGGTGCCGATCGCCGCACCGGCCAGCACGTCGCTCAGAAAATGCATGCCCAACAGAATGCGCGAAGCGGCCACGCTGAGCACGCAAAACAGCAGGCCGAGCGCCAGGTCGGGATAGAACCGGCTGAGCGACACCGCTACCGCGCAGGCCGTGATCGTGTGGCCCGAGGGAAACGAGAACTGATCCGGCGGCAGCAAGGTGGCCCAGCAGTGGGGCTCGAACACGCCGGGCCGCCGGCGGCCCGCGGCCTTCTTGATGCGCAGAAACAGGGCCACCCCTGCCAACGCCGCCAGGGCGGCCGCGGCGACGGCCCGGAAGCGCTCTTCGCCGCCGAATAGCAGGATCACCGCGCCCATGGCGTACCACAGCCAGCCATCGCCGGCGCGCGTGGCGTAGAGCATCCACAGGCGAATCCAGCGCGGCGCCGGCCACCGGTTGACGCGGCGCATCAGGTTCTGCTCGCGGTCGGCGATCAAGCCCAGCATCGCGGTGGTGCGCGTCACACTGCCACCTCGGCCACCGGCCCGGCGGTGCGCGTTGCGCCCTTGGTCCCTCTTGCCCGCTGGTAGCGGGCCATCCACCAGCGTGCGAAAACGCTCTCCACCACCGTATTGCCGAGAATCACCAGCGGGACCGCGCCGGCGAGGACCGCCAGCGGGAGCGTCCAGGGATTCTCGCGCAGCATGGCTCCGCCGATGTGCAGGACGTCGCGCGTGAGCTTGAGGTACCCGCCGGTCTCGCCGCGTACTCTGCCCAGGCCGCGCCGCAGGCCTTGAAGATACTCTTCCTTGTTGCGGGCGCCTGGCACCACCGTCCAGGCGCAGCCCACCGACGCCATGACGTGAGCATCGCTGCCGCCCACCTCGGCCCGGCCCGCGAAATCCGCCAGCGCGGCGGCGTTCCGGTTGGCTCGCGGCAGCATGTGGCCGTTGTGGGTCTCCACGGCGGGAAACACCGATTCGAACAGCTCGAAATCGGCCATCGCGCGGCGCCCGGTAAGGCTCGAAAAGACGTGGTTGGCGCTGAACAGCAGCCCGCGCTGGCCCAGCCACGCGGCCAGCGACTCGAAATCGTCGCGCCTCCGCTGGAGCTCGACGTGGTCGCGTTCGCTGATGTCGTACACCCCGATGTGCAACTCGGTGCCGCTGGGCAATCGGCAGGTGACTTCCTCGCTCAGAAAGAAATCGGGCCGCGGCCGCAGTTCCTCCACGCTGTCGATGGAGTCGTGGTCCGTGACCGTTACCAGGTCCATGCCTCGCCGCTTCAGTTTTTCGTAAACCGCCGCCGGCTGGTTGTAGCTCTCCCTGCAAACGGCCCGCAAAAGAGGCACGTTGCACATACCCGAGTGCCTGGTGTGGACGTGTAAGTCGCACCGCATACCCCAGTTTTACGGCCGGTTCGGCTACAATCCGATTACGGCCGCAAAAAACATACGTTAATCGACATGTTTTTGGCGTTCGTGGCGCAAACACTCTTGTGGGGCAGGTTGGCAACCACTGCTGTCCAAATTAGACACGTTCAGCCAGACTCCACGTGCCAAACATAGGACATAGGCTCCCGTTCCGGCTGATTGGAAAAGCAGGTTGGTGGCTGTCGTCGTCCCGCGGGATGTCAGTTGCTGTCCGAATTCGAGCGCTAGGTTCGTCCTGTCTGTTGAGTTTGGTGCGTGCTCCGGGTCGGCT
>Ga0209517_10000645_pt1 | contig 58090 bp, 42 predicted proteins | sample PeaSoiMetSII2010_FD_187695 | JGI IMG/M metagenome (GOLD analysis project Ga0209517, IMG submission 187695) | Peat soil microbial communities from Weissenstadt, Germany - SII-2010 (SPAdes) (version 2) | ecosystem: Environmental > Terrestrial > Soil > Wetlands > Peat | place: Germany...
CTTTTGCAAGGGCGAGATGCCGAAAACGCCATCGGCACTTGCCGGCACGTGTGATCCGGCCGTCCAACTTGGAACGTGCAACGGAGCCGCCGTTAGTTGCAGGTTAAAGGTTGCAAGGTTGCAAGTTGCAGGTTGGACAGCCAAGCTTCAACCTGTAACTTCCACCCGTGTTCGACGACACCATCGCTGCCATTGCCACCCCCCTGGGCGAGGGTGGGCTGGCGGTGGTGCGCCTCTCAGGCCCGCAGGCCTTGCAAGTAGCCGATCGCTGCTTCGTCCCCGCAGGCCGAAATTCCTGCCGGCCATCGGCGGCGCTGACGCATACCATTCAATTCGGCGGGGTCCTCCGGAACGGCCAAAGGGTCGATGAAGCGCTGCTCTCGGTGATGCGCGCCCCCCGCACCTTCACTCGGGAAGATGTGGTCGAGATCACCTGCCACGGCGGCTTGCTGCCCGCGAAGTTGGTACTGGACACGGTCCTGGCCAGCGGCGCGCGCCTGGCCGAGCCCGGTGAGTTCACGCGCCGGGCCTTTCTCAACGGGCGCATCGATCTGACGCAGGCGGAGGCCGTGGCCGACCTGATTCATTCGCGGACGGAATTGGCGCTGCGGGCGGCCAACGAGCAACTCGCGGGCAAACTCTCCCAGCGCATCAACCTCTTGCGGGATGAGATGATGAAAACGCTGGCGCACGTCGAGGCGCACATTGATTTCCCCGATGAAGACATCGCGCCCGAAACCATGGATCAGCTCATCGCCCGCCTGGAGCGCGGAGTGACGTCCATGGACGAGTTGCTGCGCACGGCGAACGAGGGCCAAATCCTTCGCCGGGGAATTCGCGCCGCCATCGTAGGCCGGCCCAACGCCGGCAAATCCAGTTTGCTTAACCAACTCCTGGGACATGACCGGGCCATTGTTTCTGCCATCCCGGGGACCACGCGGGATACCATCGAGGAGACGGCCAACATCCGCGGTCTGCCGGTGGTCTTTATTGATACCGCGGGGTTGCGTGAAGGACGCGATGAGATCGAGGTCGAGGGTATTCGCCGCAGCCGCCAGACTTTGTCTAAAGCGGAGTTGATTCTGCACGTCTTCGATTCGTCCGAGCCACTCACCCAATCGGACGAGACTTACCTGGCGGAATTCGCCGGCAAGAAGCGGTTGCTCGTCTTGAACAAAATCGATTTGCCTTCCGCCCTGGATATGGGACGCCTGGCGGGCCAGCCCTTGGCGCGAGTATCATGCCTGACAGGGCAGGGGATCGAGCCGCTGAAGGACGCCATTAAAGAACTGGCCTGGTCAGGTGAAATCAAAGCGGAGATGTTGGAAGTGATGATCAATTCCCGGCACCAGGACGCCCTCAACCGCGCGCGGGAAGCGGCCATGCGAACAGTGGAAGCTCTGCGCGCCGGCCAGACGCTCGAGCTTGCCGCCATGGACCTGCGCATCGCCATCAACGCCATCGGCGAAATCGTGGGCAAAACGACGACTGAAGACGTGCTGGACCTGATCTTCAGCCAGTTCTGCATCGGGAAGTGAGGGAGGCTGGACGGGGCCCCTCACTCCGGCTCAGTGATTCCCCTGATTCCTGATTCGCCTCCTCCGCTTGCAGTTGAACACTCCTTCGCGTACACTTGGAACATGACAGCGGTGGAAATCATCGATGAGATTAAACGCCTGCCCCGTGCGGAACAGAAGCGTGTCATCGATTTTGTCCGAAAGGGTTGGGGAGTCCGCCCTCTTACGCCCGACGAGTTGGGCGATTTGGCAAAAAAAATGGTTGAGGCGAAAGACCCGGCCGAAGCCGACCGGTTGCAAGCAGAGATAGTGCGTGGATTCTACGGCGGCCCAGCCGATGCCTAAAATTCGCCGCGAGAAACTCCCCGAACGGCTGCTTGTGCATCTCCTGACGCGGATGCGCCAACGAAACATTTCCTACGACCAGCTCATTTTGCTGGCGCGTTGGCTGGACACGGAACCCGAGGTGCCGGCAGGCAGATGGTTCAAGAGATTCAGCGGCTTCACAGTTTGCGGTGATGGCGAGCTGATCAAAACCTTCCTGCTTTCTGGTCAAGCCCCTGAGGGGCACGAAATCACGTAGCGCTCTAATACAGATCAAAGCTGCTTCACCGGGAGAATCAGGCGTGTGAAGTGGCCAGTCAACCAGAATGAATATGATTTTTGACGGTCCTAGCGGGCTTTCGGCACTCGCATGCCGTGGTGCTTCACGGCTTCCGCGACTCCTTTGCCCAAGCATCCTTTAAGGGAATGGTGCGGTTGAAAACCAGCTTGCCGGGCGCGCTGCTTTTATCGAGCGCGAAGTACCCCAGGCGTTCGAATTGGTAGCGCAGTTCAGGCTTCGCCTCCTTTAGGCTTGGCTCGCATTTGGCTCGAACCAGCTCGAGCGAATGAGGGTTGAGGTGCTTTGTAAAATCTTCCTCGGCATCCGGTTCCGCGACGGTGAAGAGGCGGTCATAGAGACGGACTTCGGCATCGAGTGCGTGTTTTGCGCTCACCCAATGGATAGTCCCTTTAACCTTGCGCGCTGCGGTTGGCCCGCCCGTCTTGCTGCCGAGGTCGGCGGTGCAGCGTAGCTCAACCACGTTGCCTCCCGCGTCTTTCACCACTTCCTCGCACTTGATGATGAAGGCGTATTTGAGGCGAACTTCACCACCCGGGCGCAATCGGAAGTACTTGGGTGGCGGCGCTTCCATGAAGTCGTCACGCTCGATGTAAAGCTCCCGGGCGAACGGGACCCGGCGCGTGCCCGCCGTCGGATCTTCGGGATTGTTGACCGCCTCGAGCTCCTCGACCTTCTCTTGGGGATAGTTCGTAAGCACCACTTTGAGCGGGCGCAACACGGCCAGGCGGCGGAGGGCCCGGCGGTTGAGGTCCTCCCGAATGGCGTACTCCAGCACGGCAACGTCCGTAATGGCATTGTATTTCGTGATGCCAATGTGGTAGGCAAATTGGCGCAGAGCCTCAGGAGTCACGCCGCGACGACGCAAGCCGCTGATCGTGGGCAGGCGTGGATCGTCCCAGCCGGACACAATGCCTTCAGTAACCAACTTCATGAGCTTGCGCTTGCTCATGATGGTATAGCCCAGGCTCAGGCGAGCGAACTCGTATTGGTGGGGCAGGGGACGAGGCAGTTCGAGGTTCTCGAGAATCCAATCGTATAGCGGCCGATGCACTTCAAACTCAAGGGTGCAGATCGAGTGGGTGATGCCCTCGAGATAATCGCTCAGACAATGGGCAAAATCGTACATCGGATAGACGCACCACTGGCCCCCGGTGTGATGATGCTCGCTATGCCGAATGCGATAGAGAACAGGATCACGCATCCAGATGTTGGGTGCGGCCATGTCGATTTTCGCTCGCAACGTCCGGGCGCCGTCGGGAAACTCACCCGCTTTCATGCGCAGGAACAAGTCCAGGTTCTCTGCCACCGGACGGTTGCGGAACGGACTTTCCTTTCCGGGCCGATCCGGAGATCCACGATAGGCATCGGTGTCCTCGGCGGAGAGATCATCGACGTAGGCGAGCCCCTTTTCAATGAGGCGCACGGCATATTGGAAGATTTGCTCGAAATAATCCGAGGCGTAAAAGGGCTCGAGGGTCGCCGGCCCCTTCGGACTCTGCGCCATTGAACCCGGCACGACCGGACCGAGATAGAAATCGGGCTTGCCGTTGGCGGATTGAGGTTCTGGCGTCTTGGCTTTGGGCTTCAGGCCCAAGCGATCCCCCGCCCACCCGTTGATCAGCCACTTTACGTCTTCGGTTATGGAATCGACATATTCAACGTCTTCTTTGGTCGGGTTGGTATCGTCCATGCGGAGATTGCAAATACCGCCGAACTCCCGGGCGATGCCGAAGTTCAGACAGATCGACTTGGCGTGGCCGATATGCAGATAACCATTCGGCTCCGGTGGAAAACGCGTATGAATCCCCGGATATTTCTTCTCCGCGACGTGCCCCGCAACGATGTCCCGGATAAAATCTGACGGCGGCGCCGTGGACGCAGGAGCCGCGGAGGCGGGCCGCGCGCTAGTGCCGTGAGCGGTTTCAGAATTTGGTGTCGTCATTCTCAAGTCCCTTTAGCTTACTTGGTCCTGGGGGCAGGAACAAGTGCGCTGCGTACGGCGACGGTTTCACGCGGCCCTCGGAACCGCTACTTAGGTTTCAGTTGCGGGAACAGAATCACATCGCGGATGCTCTCCTGGCCGAGCAGCATCATGCACAATCGGTCGATCCCCACCCCCATGCCGCCAGCCGGCGGCATGCCGTGCTCCAAAGCAATGAGGAAATCTTCGTCGAGTTTCTGCTGCTCGCCGCCAGCCTGGTGCTCAAGGCGTTCACGCTGCTCAAGTGGATCATTCTGCTCCGTGTAAGCCGGGGCGATCTCCTGGCCGTTGATGCAGCATTCAAAGACTTCCACCGTGGTGGTATCCTCCGGCGCCAGCTTGGCCAGCGGAATGAGCTCCTTCGGCGCATGGGTGACGAACGTCGGATCAATTAACGTCGGCTCGATCAACTTCTCGAACACGGCTTGGGTCACTTCGAAGTCTTCGTATTCCTTGCCGATTTCTGCGCCCAAGTGAACGGCGCGTTCACGGCGAGCGGCTGGCGAAAGCTCAAACCAGTCCGCGCCGGCGCGCTCGCGCACGATATCCTTGTATTTAATCCGCCGCCACGGCGGCGACAGGTCGATCGTCTTAATGACACTTCCCGTCGCATCCTTGTGCTCGATGCGGAGCGTGCCGAGCACTTTCTGGGCGACGTGACAAACCATCGATTGAACCAGCTCCATCATTGTTTCGTAGTCCCCATAGGCCTCGTAGGCCTCAAGCATGGTGAACTCGGGGTTGTGTTTGCGCGAAAGGCCCTCGTTTCGGAAGTTGCGGCCAATCTCGAACACGCGATCCAACCCGCCTACCAAGAGGCGCTTGAGGTACAGCTCCAGGGCGATGCGCAGATAGAACTCGCAGCCCAGCGCATTGTGAAAGGTCTTGAACGGTTGCGCTGCCGCCCCCCCGGGAATCGCCTGCATCATTGGCGTCTCAACTTCCACGTAACCGCGCGCGTCAAGAAAGTTGCGGATCTCCCGGATGATCTGGCTGCGCTTCAAAAAGATCTCCTTGGTCTCAGGGTTGGAGGCCAAATCAAGGTATCGCTGCCGATACCGGATTTCGGTGTCGGCCAGCCCATGCCATTTTTCAGGAGGCGGACGCAAGGCCTTGGCGAGGACGGTGAAGGAGGTCAAGCGCAATGAGATCTCGCCGGTCTTGGTCGTGAACAGCGTGCCACGCGCGCCGATAAAATCGCCCAAGTCCAAATTCTCGAAAATCCCGAACGCCTCGTCGCCCAGCACGTTCTTTTGGGCATAGACCTGGAGTCGCCCGCTCTGGTCGCGAAGGTCGATGAACATGCTTTTGCCCATGCCGCGATGGGCGGTGATGCGGCCGGCCACGGCCACTTCGCGCCCTTCAGCATAATTGGCCCGCGCCTGCGCACATGACTCGCCTGGCTTGAACTTGTTCTTGAACGGATCGACGCCTTTAGCGCGCAACGCCGACAGCTTGGCCTTGCGCTGCTCCATAAGTGAATTGGTCTCGTCCATTGCCATGCGGCCGAAACCTAAGTGACTTAAGACGGTGATAAAAGCAAAATCCGACTTCGCTCAGAAATGGGGACAAAGAAGTAAGCAAGGGACATTGGCCCAGGCACGTTCGCGCCGTCTTGCCCAGCCCGGCGGCTACGTTATTTAATCACCCCGCGCTTGCGCAGCAGCGCTTCCATCGCGCGGTCCATCATCACTTCGGCCAAAGGTTTGCTGGCCTCGTCGAGGACAGTGCAGGCGGCTTGCAGTTGCTTTGCGTCGCCTGTTTTGGTTTCCATGTTTTCGGCAGCGGCGGCCTGCTCGACTCCGGCTAAGGCGGCTTGCAAGCGCGCCCGGCAATCCGGGTCGAGTTCTTGGCCGTACTCCGCCAGGCCTTTGCGCGTGGCGGCAATCAAGGCCCCAGCTTTGAGCTTGGCCTCAATCCATCGCCGCGCGGCCAGGTCCTCGAGGGCGTGTTCCACCGACTCCTCGACCATCTGCTGGACCGCGTCGTCAGCGACATCCACCGCCGACTTCATCTCGACGACCCGTTGCTTGCCCGTTTGGAGATCGCGCGCCAGCACGTGGAGAATCCCGTTGGCGTCGATTTCGAACTGGACTCCGACACGGGGGACGCCGCGCGGGGCCGGCGCGAAATCTAGTGTGAACCGCCCCAGACTCCAATTGTCCTTGGCGCGCTCGCGCTCGCCTTGAAGCACCTGGATGAGCATCTCGCGCTGGTTGTCCACCGCAGTAGTGAATTGTTCACCCGCTTTAACCGGGATGGTCGAATTCCGGGGGATGATCACGTTCATGAGGCCACCGAAGGTCTCCAGGCCAAGCGAGAGCGGCGTGACATCGAGGAGCAACACATTACGGAAGCCGCCGGAGAGAATCTCGGCCTGGATGGCCGCGCCCAAGGCGACCGCTTCGTCCGGATTTTGTGTCGTATTCAACTGCGGTCCCGCAGGCCGGTGATAGGAGCTGCCCAGGCGCAAGCCCCCGCGGGTCTGCTCGAACTCCATGCAGCCGAACAACTCGGTGACGATCTCGCGCACCAGCGGCATGCGGGTCTGGCCGCCCACCAAAATGACCTGGTCAAGGTCCTTGGGCTCGAGTTTGGCATCCGCCAGCGCGCGCAGACAATGCTGACGCGTGCGGGCAATAATATCGCGCGTGAGGCCCTCCAACTCGCTGCGGGTCAGTTTGTAAGAGAAACTGAAATCGGGCGTGATGAAAGGCAGGGCGATCTCGGTTTCCTGCTCAGTCGAGAGCCGGATCTTGGCCAACTCTGCCGCTTCCCGGAGGCGTGAGAGCAAAGGAAGCGAGGGCTGAAGTTCGTTCGGGACCGCGCCTTCTCGCCGCTCGCTTGCCCCGGAATACTGCCGTTCGATTTTCTCCAGGAGGAAGTCCACCAGCCGCTTGTCGAGATCATCGCCGCCCAGCCGGGTGTTGCCGTTAGTGGCAAGCACTTGAAATACCCCGCCGTTCATTTCGAGAATCGAAAGGTCAAATGTGCCACCGCCCAAATCATAAACGGCGATCTTCGAGTGCTCTTTAAGTTTGTCCAATCCGTAGGCCAGGGCGGCGGCCGTCGGTTCGTTGATGATGCGTTCGACGGTGAAACCCGCCAACTCGCCCGCCTTCTTGGTGGCCCGGCGCTGCGCGTCGTTAAAGTAGGCCGGCACGGTGATCACCGCCCGGGTCACGGCCTCGCCAAAATACTCTTCCGCCACCAACTTGAGCCGCTTGAGGATGATCGCCGAAATCTCCTCCGGAGTGAACGCGGTGCCCGGAAGATCGATACTCACCGGGCCTGCTCCCTGTCCCCGGATGGGATAGGTGACTAGCATCTCCTCCTGGGAAATATCCGCCCCGCGTCGGCCGATGAAGCGCTTGACCGAATAGACGGTCTCGGCGGGCTTGAGCACTCGCAATCGATTGGCGGGCCGGCCCACGATGGGCTCCGCCCCGGGACCTGGCACGTGAACCACCGAGGGCGTCAACCGTTGGCCCTCGGCATCCGCGATGACGAGCGGGATGCCCGAATCCACGGTAGCGACCAGCGAATTGGTCGTGCCCAGATCAATACCTACAATTCGTTCCATCGTACTAGGATTCTTTATCCGGCCGGACGGCGCTGGGCGCAGCCCGCAATCGCTCTGCCACGTCGTCCATGTCTTCCTGCGCCTGGCGCCGGCGTCGGGCCAGTTCCACTACGCTGAGCACGGCGGTAATCATCGTGCCGCAAATCAGCAGCGAAATTGCCCAGGCGGTATTCCGAGCCTCGAAATACCTCCAACCGATGTGCCATTCGGCCAACGTTAGAAAACTCAAGCCCACAAAGGCATAAAGGCGAATCTGCACGGTGGCCGCAGCGAGAATGCAGAGAATGGAGAGAAACCCCAGGAAAAGGTCCGGCGGCGAGATGGGCTTGCCGAACAGCAACGGCGAGGGCCATTCCTCTAACCAGTGAAACGCCATCATCGCCGTTCCGCCTAACAGGGCAAGCGGGGCCAGACACAAAAGCGTCTGGTAGGCCAGGCGCGCTGAGACTAAGTAGCGGCGTCGCAGCACCAAACCGGCCGGCAGATAGATGAAGGCACACAGCGCCACCAACAACCCTTGGAGCGCGGGAATGGCCTCCTCGAGGATCAGCGTCCGCCCAGTTTGCCGGTCTTTGAACCACTCCGCCGGGGATTGCCAAGCCACCACCGCAGGAATGGCGACCAACAAAACCAGGGCCACGCCAAACCACGGCACAGCTTGGCGCCCGCGGTTGCGCAGACGTGCCAATCCCGTTCCTAGAAGCAACGCCGACAGCGCTAGCGGCACAGTGCGCAAAGCCAATGTGGCCAAATGGTCCGTCGCCAACTTCGAAAGATCTCCAACATCCAGGATAAGCGCGTAGGCAGCCACGCCGAACACGGCGCCCAGGGCCGAAATCGAGAGCGTTCGAGTACGCCACCCCAGCATCCCGGTCCAAAGCATCCCCAGCAGGAGCGCGGTCAGCTCCTGCTCGTTATGCAGCGAGTCCCAGGCGAAGTAAGGACTACCCCAATCGTGTTCGAGCCAGTGCAACGCTTGTATTGAAACACCCACACCGAACGGGAAGGAAACTGCCCCCAGCAGCATCATAATATGTGCCGCCCGATAGCTGCCGCACCGCCAGAACAGCGCCCACAAGCTGTTCGTCATCAATACCGGGAGCCAGCCGATGCTGATTTTGTGCCAGATCGAGAGAACCGGCCAGCGCGTCCTCAGCCAAAGCGAACATCCGTCGAGCACGAGCCAGCCGCCGACGAGTAATAGCAGCAGCCAAGCGTGGAGGCGCCGCGTTTCCATCACCGCCTCGAGGCCCGCCCGGTCGAATCTCGAGTAGGCTCCCGCGAGCCGCGCAAATTCTCCATCGGTCAGCAGTTGGTCGCTGTGCCAGCAGGTCAACTCTTCGACGTGCCGGCGAACCCGGCTGGCAATGAGGTTGTCGTACTGCGAGGGCCGTACAGTGATGCGTTCCCCGCGCGCGAATCGGTCCAGATCCTCCGCCAGGTCGCGCGCCGAGGCGTAGCGATCCTGCGGTCGCTTCTCCATTGCCTTGAGGCAAATCCGTTGCAGAGCGTCCGGCACCTCGGCGGCCTCGTGCGTGGGCAACCGCGGGTCTTCATAGCGATGCGCATCAAGGATCTCGCTGAACGACGCCCGCACGAAGGGTGGCCGGCCCGTTAACATTTCGTAGAGAATCGCTCCCAAGGCGTAAATGTCTGAAGGCGGCCCAAGCTCGGTTTCACCCCATGCTTGTTCTGGCGAGAAGTAAAGCGGCGAACCCATCAAGCTGCTGGTTCGCGGCGATTGCGTCGCGTTAACTTGCTTGTGCAACCATGCGCCAAAATCGGTTAGCTTGACACGCAGCTCGCCATCGCCGAGCAACAGCACGTTCGAAGGCTTCAGGTCCTTGTGGGTCACGCCGCGGCGGTGGGCCTGCTCGAGTCCCTTGGCCAGTTGCGTGAGAATCTCGACGCGTTGGCCGAGGGGAAGCCGCCGGGGGCCGCCACGAAGCGCGCACCAAGCCGCCAAATCTCCTCCCGCGGCGTACTCCATGCGCAACCAATAAGGTTGCTCCTCCAACTGGGCTTCGTAAATCTCCACCATTCCCGCCCCCTCGCCGTCGCCAACCACGGTCCGGTACGCCTTCCAGGCCTGCTCGAGGGAAAAACGGCCATCCTCGCGGAATGAAAACTTAAAGGCGGCTACCTCGCCGGAATTCCGATGCTGGGCTTTCCATACCTCGCCAAAACCGCCTTCGCCCAACCTCGCCGCCAAGCGCCAGTCGGAGCGGGGGATTATCTGGCCCGCGATGGCTCGCCAGCCGGCCCGTTTCAACTGCTCCTCAGCATGCCGCTTGGCTTTCTCGCTGTCCGGCGGCGCTTTGAGCACCGCTTTGCCCTCCTCACCCACCTCGCAGATCTCGAGTGGTTCCTCAACCCCTTTGAGCTCGTAAAGTCCGTGTCTAAGCCAACGCACTGCCGTCGCCCCTTCCAGGTTTTGGCCCACCAGGACCTGGCGCGCGTTATCGAAGGCAAAGCGGGTCAGCAAGATCTGGTCGCCTTGGGCTAAGGCGGTGACTCGCGCACAGGTGTCCACCTGGATACCGAACAGGTCTTTAGGCTTCACGGCTTCATCTCCCTCGTGAATAAAGACTTCTCCGACGTGAATTCCGATCCGGTCCTTAAGCTCGAACCCGGTTTCCACCGCAAGGGTCCGCAAAGTGGATTGGGAGACTAAAGCAAACCGCACCGCGTCCGACGGTTTTGAGAAAACTAAAAACAGGGAATCCCCGGCGGTGTCGATTTCTTCCGCCTCGCCAAAGCGGGCCAGCAACTCGCGCAGTGATCCATGATGGCGCTGAATTAGTGACACTGCTCCCCGATCCCCCAACCGCCGTTTCAACTCGGTCGAGCCCACCAAGTCAGTGAACAGTACCGTCATCAGGCCCAATCGGTGCCGCCGCAAGAAATCCTCGGCGCGACCTTGGCGCTCTCGATACATCGCAACACCCATGGATGCGGTAGGATAGCTCGCCGTGGGGAACTTGAAAGGGCAAATTCGAGAGATAGCGACGCGGGCGAGCAAGGGCCCCCAGCGTTGCGGCGAAAGCGGCAGGAATGCCGTCCATGCCCTGGCTAGGGCGCCCCTGGCTAGGGCAAGAGCACCACGCGATAGAACCGGTGCGCTTGGAAGCGGGTACGGTCCGTTACGCTCGCGGTAAAACCAGTAGCCGTAATGTTGCTTCCCAAAGCCAACCAGTTCGTTTGCTGAATATTGGGGCGGTACTCAACCTTGTACCTAAGGCCTGCCAGCGAATCCCAGGTCAGCGTGACGGTACCCGGGCCGACCGTCACGTCTTGCACCGTCGGCAAGGGCACCACGGAGACGCTAATGTCGTCCAAGCCCAAGTAACTATGGTCATCCCGGAACCCGAATTCCAGGGACGTGTTGGTCCCCTCGGCTAGGACGACAAAAGGCAAGTAGGTCCACCCGATGGCTGCCAGGTTGGTCTGATCGAAGATGGTCCTTGAATTCCACGAAACGCGAAATTCATTCGTCAGCAATCCGTCCGGGCTGTCCAGCCACAGGGAAAGGTAATAGGGCTGTCCGGCAACCGTCCGCAGGTTCTGCGAGATAAACCCCAGCGAACCGGCGCTGGTGAGCGCAGCGCCGAATTTGCCCGAATGCGCGTACAAAGGGTTGGTGCTCACGAGACTGCTCGGGACAGCTCTGGTATAAGTCCAGTCCTCAAAGGTTCCAGTTTCGAACCCGCCGTTCTCGACGATGGATTGGAAGACCTGCAATGAGAACTCCCGCGTTTGGGCAGTTCGATTGTGAAGGTTCGTGAACAATACAGTGGCCGCATAAAGGCCTTCGGCGAGATTGGTCGAAGCGCCATTGAGGCTGATGTTCACCGTCTCGACCGGGCCGCCCGCCTCTAAGATACCTTCCCGTGGGGAAGCGCTCAGCCAGGAAGCAGTGTTGGTCAAGACCCAGGTGATGTTGGTCTTGCCAAGGTTAGTCAAAATAAAAGTCTCTGAGGTTAGGCTAAACGGTCCGCCCGAGGGTCCGCTAGCCGAAAAGCCGAAGAAGGGTGTGATCTGCAACTCATCCGGCGTGCCAAGCGCATCGATCAGATTGATGCCATTGGGCGTGCCCCACCCCGTGCATAGGTCATAACCCGGCACAGCCATGAATTTGTTGGAGCTGCTGCTATTCGTGTTGTTGCCGGTGATGATGTCATGGAAACAGATACTATAGGAGGCTTGCTTGCCCAGAGTATAAATGGCGGGGTTGACAAACCCCACGATTGGTTTGCCATTGGCTAGCGCCTGCTCGTTGACCAAAGCGGTGAACGCCGCCCATAAGGGCGCGGCACAACTCGTGCCGCCGAACGATCCGGCTTCGCCGTTGTTGTAAATCACCCAGACATTGTCGGCGGTCAGCGCCACGTCGGGAATGTTCCGCTGGGTGGTGGATCCTTGGTTGGTCACCATATTGAGGCCGCGTTGCCAACTTGGAATGGTGTAGTTGGTACTGACACCGCCGCCGCTGCCGGTGCCTGCGCCCCAATTCCAAACCCGCTCCGATACCCAGCTCCCTCCCGGCCCGCTCGTCGTTAACGTGGTCCCGCCGACAATGGTTATGTTGGTGTCTGCCGCGGGAGTTGGAATCTCTCCCGTGTACGCGTCGCTATCACCTGAAGCATTGAAGTAGGATTGGCCTTGAGCAGCGAACTCCTTGAAGATCGGGTCGGTGTTCGCGTCCGTCGGAAAAGTCCACGAGGCGCTCAACTGCTTGGCGGCATTGTCGGTCGCCATCCGATTGAGAATGTCGTTGCCGCTGTTGTTCGTGTTCGCCTCATACACGAGAATCTTCGAAATACCCGGCGCCATCGAGACGACCATTTCGATGTCGAGCGAGACTTCATCATCGTTGGAGCCAGGATCGCCGCTGAAGTCATCGATGAGAACATTGGTGACCGTGACGTTCGGCAGGCCGGCTTGTTGCTCGTACGCGGCAATATCGTTGGTAAAATAGCCGTCGAACTCTAGGAGCCCCACCGCCTGCCCCGAGCCGGTGAGCGCGACACCGGGGACATAGGCGACCCGGAAGTCGTTTCCCATATAGTTTCCATACGGCCCTGAGCCGGTGTTGGGCACTCCGGCAGACCGACCCTGGCCGCGAGGTTTGAGGTTCATCGGCCGGGGAAGGTGATAATTGTCCAGGCCGCTGATTGCCGAAACCGCCACCGCCAGATCCAGTGACGGCTCGGCATCGGGCGCAAAGAACGTGCGTGCTTCCGCCGGGTGCGGATAAACCCTCAGCGTGACATGGAACGTGTTTTCGATGTCAGCGACCGAGCCAGTGACGTCCAACAGAAGGCGATTAGGATGCAGGCCGGTCACTTGCAATCCACGGGCCGACACGAACTCAATGACCGCGTTGTAGTCCGCCTCTGACGGGGCGAAGCGCTCGGCGAATTGCGCCGGCGTTAGGAACTGGCGATAGTTCGGGCTGGTGGGGTCATAGAGTTGGGCGAGCAGGAGGCTCAGGGCATCCGGGTTGCGCCACGGCAGGCCGATAGCCAAGGTAAGCCGCTGTGAACCCGGCAGGCGATCCACGGACGTCAGCCCGCGCACCGGGAGGGGCACATGGCCCCTTAGCATTTGCCGTGCTTGCCCCCAAGCCGCGATGGTTGACACCAGCAACAGCGCTGCTCCATAGCGGCACCTTCGGACGAGACTACTCTGTGATCGCTTCCGCATGTTGTCTTCCCTTCTTTCGACCCGGTTTCAGGGTGCTAGAACGACCCGATAGAACCTCTGCCGATCGGCAGCCGTTGGGTCGGAGGCGGTTGCCGTCGCATTGGTTGCAGTCAAGATGTTGCCCAGGTTGGTCCAGTCGCCGTGAGTTAAATCAGTTCGGTACTGCACTTGGTAATCGGCGCCCGGCACAGCCGACCAACTGAATGTGATGGCGCCGCCGCTATTGCTAGCGGTTTGGAAATTTGGCTGTGGAATTGGGGTGACGGTCACATCATCCAAGCCTAAATAGGAGGGATCATCCTGAAATCCCAATCGGAAATCGGTGTTTGTCCCACTCGACCAGGCGCTAAATCTGAGGTTTGTCCACCCAGTGGCGCCCAGGTTGTTTCCGTCCCAAAGCACGGTGCCGTTCCAAATCACCTGAAACTCGTTGGGTGTCTCTCCATCAGGACTGGCTAACCAAAGCGAAACATAATATGCCTGGCCCGTCGCCGTCGGGAGCGTTTGGGACAGGAAGCCCATGCCGCCATAAGGGCCCAGAGCAGCGCCAAAGCTACCGGAGTGCACGAGGCTTGTGCCCACCGTGCATCCAGTGAAATTTCCACTTTCAGTCCAGCCGGAGAAATCGCCCGTCTCGAACCCGCCGTTCTGGATTAACGAGGGCAAAGAGTCGAACCACCGAAGTACTTCCGCGCTGAAGGAACGGCCTTGAACGATCTCGGTCACAAGATTTGTGAACCAGAGGGTGGCGGTGTTCGTTCCGGCAGGCAGATTAGCCGCGGTTGGACTTAGGCTCACTGTGACGACCGCAGCAGGCCCGCCGGGGTACAGGGTGCCGCCACTGGGAGTGACGTTCAGCCAAGCCGACGTGTTGGCCAAGCTCCAGCTCAGTGGCATGGCACCGTTATTCGTGAGTATGTACTGCTGACTGGCCGGGCTAAATGGACGGTCTTCCAGCCGCGTCGCGACCAAGGTAATGGCCGGGCTAATTTGCAACGGATCGATCAGCCCCTGGATTAAACCCTGCGCTTGGGGGGTGCCCCACCCAGTGCATAAATCGTAACCCGCACAGGCATGATAGAGGGTCGAGCTGCTGTTATTGGTATTGTTGCCTACGATGATGTCGTGAAAGCAGGCCGCGGAGTTGGTGCTTATGCCAATTCGGTAGAGGGCCGGATTAAGAAAGCCCATCGGAGGCTGGCCCCTTGTCTGGGCTTGCTCATTCATAAGCGCGGCCAGTCCGGCCCAGAGTGGCGCGGCACAGCTAGTGCCGCCGACATTCTCCGAGACGCTCCCATCGTAAACCACCCAAATGTTGTCTGCGACCATGGCCACGTCGGGAAAATTCCGCCAGCTTGTCGACCCCATGTTGGTGGACATATCAAGTCCCTGTTGCCACGTGGGAATGGCATAGCTCCCGCTTACGCCGCCGCTGCTGGCCCACTGCTCGGCTGGGAACCAACTCCAGACTCTCTCGGCCACCCAGGTTCCCCTGGGCCCGCTCGTCGTCAACGTCGTTCCCCCTACTTGCGTGAGGTACGGATCATCTGAAGGGGGTTGAATGGGTGGGAAATCCGCGCCGTCATCGCCCGAGGCATCGAAAAAGGATTGGCCCTGCGCCGCGAACTGCTGGAAGGTTTGGTCACTGGCGGGATCGAACCAGGCCCACCCCCATGAGCAACTAATTTGTTTGGCTGCGTTGTCAGTCGCGATCTGATTGAGGATGTCTAGCGGGCTGCCATTAGGGCCGGCGCTATAGACGAGCACGTTCGAGAGACCAGGCGCCATCGCAATCGCCATCTCGATGTCCAATGAGACTTCCAATATCCCGGACGGATTGAAGGGTGTCCCATCGTACCCATCCAACAGTATGTTTTGCAATGGGATCCGTGGCAGGCCCGCCTGGCTTTCGTAATTGGTGATGTCCGCTGCGTAGTAGCCGTCAAATTCGACAAGCGCCACCGCCTGGCCAGCCCCGGTTAGCCCCAGGCCAGGAGCGTAGGCCGCCCGAAAATCGTAGCCCATGTACATGCCGTTGGGACCCGAGCCACCGCGGGGTTGGCCGCCCCGGGCGAGGGCCGCCTGCCTTTTGAGGGACTTAGGAAAGGGCCGCACAAAATCATCTAATCCATTAATGGCCAAAACAGGCACCGACAGATTCAGCAAAGGGTCGGTATCGGGTGCAAAAAAGGTCCGGGCTTCCTTGGGATGTGGATAAACGCGCAACGTCGCGTGCAAAGCCCTTTCGACATCCTCCACCCTGCCTTCAACGTCCATCAGCGCGCGATTAGGATGCCGCCCAATAACTCTTAACCTGCTCGCCTCCGCAAAGGCCGCCACCGCTTCATAATCGGCTTCCGTGGGGCCAAATCGGTCAGTGAATTGTGCGGGCGTCAGATACTTGTGGTAATCAGCGCTTGCAGGATCATAGAGTCTGCTCAATAGGCTGCTCAAACCGGCTGGGTCCCGCAAGGGTAAGCTGATTGCCAAGCGCAAGCGCTGGCCAGGATCCACTCGGCCGACCGGCGTCAACTGCCGCGCGGCCGCAGGGACATGCCCCTGCAACACCTGCCCGTTCCCAGCGGCAAAAGACCATCCCGCAACCGTCATAACCCCTAGCGCCAGCCAAATTCCGGCTAGGCGCTCGAGGCTTTGCCGACGTCTCCCACCGGGGCCGAGCTGCAATAACATGTTCTCTGATTTCTTACGCCAACGCCTTCTCAATCCGGCTTTTCGTCCCCAGCTCAGGTTAAATCGCATCGGCATGATAGCCCGCTCTTCCGGCCAGTAAAGCAAACGGGCGTGGCAACGGAATGTAACACAAATAAGCTGTGCCGCAAGTAGGTTAAGCAGTTAAGCGTTAAGCGGAAAACGAACGGCAGGTGGTAACTGTATCCCGCTTTGCGGAACCCGCTTGGCGAACTTGAGAACACGCTTTTCCTGCCGGATGGACTCCTCTATTTTTACTCCATGCGTTGCATTGTTACTGCTGGGCCAACTTACGAGCCACTGGATGAGGTCCGCCGGTTGACGAACTTCTCCACCGGCCGTCTCGGCTCGGAGTTGGTGAATGCTCTGGCTGCGCGCGGTCACGATGTGACGCTGCTCATCGGCCAGTTGGCAACTTACCGCGGCAAACGCCAAGCCAGGGAAGTCCAGACCTTCACCACGACCGCCAATTTGTGCGAGCGTTTGCGCGCGCTGGCTGATCACTCGTTCGAGGCGGTTTTTCACGCCGCGGCAGTCAGCGATTTTGCTTTCGGCAAAGTTTGGCGACGCTCGGCGGACGGCGAGTTGACCGAAATCAAATCCGGCAAGATTTCCACCCGGCGCGGCACCTTGCTCGCAGAGTTGACTCCCACGCCTAAAATCCTGGCCGAACTCCGGCAATGGTTTCCCAAGGCACGACTGGTGGGTTGGAAATATGAGGTCGAAGGGGAGCCCGCCGGCGTCGTTCGTGCCGCAGAAAAGCAGATTGCGGAATGTCTCACCGATGCGTGCGTTGCTAACGGCCCCGCTTACGGCCGAGGCTTTGGCTTGGTCCTGGGCGGCGGCGAATGGCAACACTTGGACGACACGGCTGCCCTGTTCGCCGTACTGGAGAAATTGATTCGCGATTAAGGAGGGGAGTCCGGTCTCTGCGATGGTCTTTAGCACTCAAAACGCCTTAGGGAGCGAAATCCCAGCAGGAGCGGCAGCCAGCCGACGAGGAAGCTGAGCAGCCCAAAACTCAAAACCGCGCAGAGGACCCAACTCACGGGCGCACGAGCGCCACCAGTGCCGAAACCCAGCAAGAGCACCGAACCCAAGATGTAAAGGAAGCTGAGCACCAAGCAGAGCGTGCCACCGAAACCGCTCACGATCTTCGCCGGGTTGGTCTCTTTCAGGTTTGGGTAGAGGACCCCCAAGCCGATGGCCAAGCCATTGAGGGCGAAAGTCATTACCGTCACCACCATGGCGAAAAACCCGATCCGGCCCCAACTCATTTGGAGCAAGTAAGACGAGAGGGTGATCAGGGTGAGTGTTACCAGGAGGGAGGAGAAACTCGCCAGCCAATATTTTGTTTGGACCACCCGTGCCAATCCCATGGGAGCCATGCCGACGAGCCAGAGTCGCTGGCCCTCCAAGGAAAACTGGGGAAACACGAATCGGGTGGTAACGGTCGCCAAGTTGAGGGAGCAGGCGCTCAAGTTCAGATAGGCTACCAGGTTGACCCAAAAAAGGTTCGAGAGCTGGTGCGTGAAGTGGCGTAAGTTGATGATGTACACGCCTAGCAAACCGAAGAGCATTACCGATTGGCCCCATTGCGAAGTGTCGCGCCAGAAGGTGCGCGCATCCTTGATGACCAGCGCGCGTACGTCCCGGGGCAGCCAGCGGAAGGGCCGACTCAGCCGCTCCGCCGGAGTAGGCGCATAGGCAAACGGCGGCCGGCTCCGGTCGCGTTGGCGAAACCAATCCCACTGGCCCCAGGCGCTGGGGCGGCCTTGCACCACCGAGACCGATTCGTAAAACGGGCCGCCTAACCGCGTGAAGGCCAGGAAACCAAAGAAGGCCACATGGCTAAGCAACACCAGCATGAAAAAAAAGGCTACGTTCAGGACGCCCTCGGCCCATTGGATGACACTGGTCGAGAGCCAGTAGCTTGGCAGAAACGGGAATTGCGCAAAGCGGGTTTGCATCAACATTTGGTCCAAAATGTCCAACGCGCGCGTTCCCAACGCGTCCTCGCCCGGCGGTTTGGTCCGCCACCACGCCGCCGCCAGTCCCAGCACCACCACCGCACCGACGAGGGCGCTGATTTGGAAGCTGCGCCGGTCCAGGTACCGTGCCAAGTGAATGGCGAGCCACGCGCCCGCCAAACCCGGCAGCACTATCGCCAGCCCCACCAGGCCTACCGTTACTACGTAGAAGTGCCAGGGTACTCCCCGCGTCAGCCCGAACGCCGCCAGCAAGGGCGCAATTAAAAATAGAAAGGCCCAGGAAGCCAGCAGCGTGGATTCGATACATTTCCATTGAAAGATCGTCTGCCAGGGCACTGGCAGGGTTAGCAGGAAGCTCGCCTCTCGGTTGCGGAATAAATTGGTGTAGCTAATGACGAGGTTGCTCAACAATAGCAGCCCAAAGAGGAACGCGAACAGCAAGTACAGCAACCGCTCCGTGAGTACCCCGCCAAGCCCGGGAAAGGAAGCGACGAACTTCAGTCCTTTATAAAACAGCCAGAAGGACAAGCCCAAGTAGCCGAGGATGAAACCCGCAATAACTCCACTGAGCAGGAACGAGTCATGGGGCGCTGCTTTGAGCCGTCGCCAAGCTTGCAGCGCGTTGACGCGTAACAACAAGACCAGCGGCGCGGAGGCGGCGCTCTCGAAGGCGGCAAGGTTGGGCAACACGGTCGCGGATCGCTCTGGGCCAAGCGGATTATGCGCTGCAGCCCAGGTTATATACCGCACCTTAGCCTGCTTTGGCAAGTCGGTTACGGCTCAACTCCTTTTCACTCAAATACGATCACACCTTTGGCGTTGCGGCCGGTTAGCATGTCGTCCATGGCTTGGGGGAGCGCCTCCAGCGGGTAGGTCCGGGTGACCAACTCATCGAGCAGAAGTTCCTTGCACCGGTAGTGCTCGAAAATGCGCGTGAAATCGCGGCCCGGCACGCAGCCGCCGTAGAGCGGAGTAAGGTACGTCTTGTTCCACATGAACCAAGGCATGGGAACAGTCACGGTTTCGTTGATGCCGCTGACTTGCAAAGCAACCCCGCCATCGCGGACCAGGCGCAACGGCGCGAAAGCCAAGGCGGGCACGGCAGTAGCCTCGAAGGCATAGTCGGCTCCGCGTCCGCCCGTGAGCCGCCGCACCGCCTGAGCCAACTTCTCGAAATCCTTATCGGCCGCCTCGCACAAAAGGGTACTGGTTGCTCCGAACCGCCGGGCCTGCTCCAGGCTGGCGGGACGGGCATCAAGACCGATGATTGGCTGCGCGCCACATAGGCGGGCGCCCTGGATGATGTTGAGCCCGACGCCACCGCAACCGAGCACGGCGACCGAGCTGCCTTTGGCTACCTTGGCTACGTTTACCGCCGAGCCAAAGCCCGTCATCACCCCACATCCCACGATACAGGCCGAGGTGAATGGCACCTGCGCAGGCAAAGGCGTGGCCGCGGCCTCGCGAACTAGCGTCAGCGTGGACAGCGTGCCGAGGTTGAAGGAGCGATCGACTGGCACGCCGTTCCAAGTAGTGCCCTCGGGGTGTGCATGCCCGGCAGAACGCTCCATCACATGAGCCGGCTTGCTCAGCTCACAGAGGGAGGCCATGCCGCGCAGACATTGGTAACAGGCGCCGCACGGGATGGCCCAGTTCAGCACAACAGAATCGCCAGGCTGAAACTGCTGCACTCGCGGACCCACGGCCCGCACCAGCCCTGCGCCTTCATGGCCCATCACCAGCGGGCGTTTCCAATTTAACGACGCGTGATCGGTATGGCAGATCCCGGCTGCCTTCAACTCGACGAGCACCTCGTCGTTGATTGGCTCGCCAACCTCAACCGTGGCCAGCTCGAATTTTCCTTGGCCGTCAGCGATGGCTGCGCGTGCGTTCATGGCCTGGATGATGGATGATGGAGTCCCCACGCTCCTGCCAGGCCAGCCGCAGACCTTCGAGGGTTAGCAACGGGTCCACGGCGCTGATTTCCGGGAGGTTGGCGGCCAACAGACGTGCATAACCTCCGGTGGCCACGACGGGAAGGCGGCGGGCCTTGAGCTCGCCCTTCAGCTCTTTGACCAACGCGGCGATCAAACCCCGGTATCCGTGAACGGCGCCAATAAGCATCGCCTGTTCGGTGCTCTTGCCGATGGCGCTCGTGCTTTTGAGTTGGTGTATTCTAATGCGCGGCAACAGCGCCGTCTTTTCGTGGAGATAATCCGTCATGGCTGCGAGTCCCGGCGCAATGATACCCCCGACATAGTTGCCCGCGCCGTCCACTACGTCAAATGTGACCGCTGTGCCGAAGTCCACGACGACGGCCGGAGCGCCGAACCGCCGTCGAGCGGCCAAAGCGTTGGCCAAGCGGTCCGCGCCAATGGTCTCCGGCCGCGGATAATCGATACCCACTCCGCGCAGACTCTTCGAGGTCAGCTCCCAGCAAGGAATCGGCCCCAGGCGTTTGAGCGCGCGGCGCACCAGCGGTGTGGCGCGGGGCACGACGCTGCATAAGGCGGCGCCTTCAAGAGGTCCGCGTTCAAGTGCTCCGCGCAAAAACCTCGGCGCCGAGCCACCGAACCAACCTGCGGTAGGAATGTCCGCGACTTCGAATACGCGCCGGGAATCGCCCAACCCAACATGCGTGTTCGTGTTGCCGATGTCGAAGAGGATAATCATAGCTGGGGCAAGATCATCCGGGCGCGTTCTTTTCCACGGTCACATCACCGCCGATGATGCGCTCGAGGTGCCCGTGCTCCGTGCGCAACAGCAGCCCGCCGTCTTCGCTTAGCGACTCAGCGCGGCCGCGGATCTGGCGCTCGCCGATGCGGATGGTGACCCGGCGTCCAATCGTCGAGCAATGGCCTTCCCACTCATCCGCCAACGCGGAGAAATGCCCCGACACCAGACGCGCGTAATCACGGTCGAGCTCGCGCAGCATAGACACGGCGAGTTCAGCGCGCGGAATGGGCCGCCCCAGTTCGCTTTTCAGGGAAGTGGCGGTCTTGCGCAGTTCCGGCGGAAAGTCGGCCGCATTGAAATTGACATCCACACCAATGCCCAGGATGACGTACTTCACGTGGTCCAGTTCGGCGTACAGTTCGGTGAGGATGCCGGCGACTTTGCGTCCGCGCACGAGGATATCGTTGGGCCATTTAATTTCCACGGGCAAGCCGGTTTGGTTCTCGAGAGCGCGCCGCGAGGCCGTGGCGGAGGCAACGGTCAATTGGGTGATCTCTTGCGGACGCAGGTCCGGCCTGAGCAGCAAGGAGAACCAGAGCCCTTTGCACAAGGGAGAAATCCATTTGCGCCCCAGCCGCCCGCGGCCGCGGGTTTGGGACTCCGCAAAAACCACCGCGCCTTCCTTCACCCCGTCGCGGGCCAATTTATCGATGACGTCGTTGGTCGAAGTAGTTTCCTGGAAGACTTGGATGGACCGTCCAATGACCTTAGTTTTGCCTAGCCGCAAACGCAAATCATCGGCATGGAGGAGGTCCGGCGCTTGGAGCAGGCGGTAGCCGAGATGGGGGCGCGCGGCGATGTCATAGCCCAGCGAACGCAGGTCCTGAATCCGGGCCGAAACGGCGGCGCGGCTGATGCCCAACTGTTGGGACAGCTCGGTGCCCGAAACGCCGGTGTCACCGGCGCTACGCAACGCCCCTAGGATTTGCGCGTCAAGGCTCATCAATCCACAAAGTCCAACCCAATATCCACGGCCCGGGCCGAATGCGTCAGCGCGCCCACGGAGATGAAGTCGATGCCGATTTCCGCGATGTCGCGGACGGTAGCCAGGTTAACACCACCGCTGGCCTCGGTTTTCGCGCGGCCCTTGACCCTGGCAACCGCCTTCCGCAACTGAGCCGGATTCATGTTGTCCAACAAGATCATGTCAGCGCCCGCCGCGGCAGCTTGCTCGACTTGCTCCAGAGTGTCGGCTTCGACTTCGATCTTGAGCTGCGGGTACCTTGCGCGGGCGCGCTCTACGGCTGCCGCGATGGCGTTGGGCGCCGCATTGGCGAGGGCCGCCAAATGGTTGTCCTTGATCAGCACCATGTCGTACAGACCGAGGCGATGGTTGTGGCCACCGCCGCAGCGCACGGCATATTTTTCGAACCGTCGCCAACCCGGGGTGGTTTTGCGAGTATCGAGAATTTTGGCGGGGGTGCCTCGAACGGCCTCGACAAATTCAGCGGTAAAGGTGGCTATGCCCGAAAGGCGTTGAACAAAATTGAGAGCCACCCGCTCGGCGGTCAGCAAAGCGCGGGCTGGGCCGGACACACGGAGCAAGATCGCTCCAGCCTCCACCCGCTGGCCATCTTGGGACCCGCGCTTTACGTGCACGGTGGGGGACATTTCGGCGAAGGCGGCCTCGGCCACAGCCAGGCCTGCGACCACGAGCGGTTCGCGAGCGCGCATGACGGCACTGGCCGGGGCCTCCTCCGGCACCGTCGCGTGCGTCGTCACATCGCCCGTCCCCACATCCTCCGCGAGGGCTGCCCGCACCGCGCTGCGAATCTCTTGGTCACTCAAGGCCTGCACCGCCCCCAAGTTGGCCCAAGGCCAAACAAAGAAAAAGCGTTATCTCGTGCAGGCAGAGGCAAGGAGGGGAGGAATGACTAATGAAGAATGACCAAATCCGAAAGGTTTCGCGAGCAGGTGACGGAACGCGGGCGGGAGGCTCGGGGTGAGCGTGCGGCTGACAAGGACCGAAGCCAACTTAGGGAGGGGTGATTTTGGGGACTTCCGGCCTAAGGCCGTGTGCGTGCAACTTTGGTTCGTTTGATTTAACCGCAGCCGCGCACTGCTGCACGGTCCTGGCTTCGTTCCCGCCGTGACCAGCCCAGCGGTTTTGCCTCCATCTTCTGACGCAGCGCGGACTGAATCAGCGGAAAGTGCAGATATAGTTCCCGGCAATGGGAGCACTCAACTTCCGATCGACCCGACGCCGCCGGCGGCACAACGATTCTATCGGGTACATGTGGGGCAATAGCACAACGATATGAACTGTGGGTCCAAGGCGCAGACCTGAACAGTCAGGCCGTTGATCTCCGCTGGCGATAAAGCGACGGATCGACGACGGCGGCCATGCGGGAGACGATCAGGTCTCCGCCCAGGAACTGTTGGATTTGCGCGGCGGTGACGGATGGATGGGCAATTGCATCCCGGTGATTGACATATAAGAGCCGGAAGTTCGAGCGTTTCGCCATCCAATCGCGCACGGCACCGAGCTGTTTTTCAAAGGCACTGAGATTGCCGCGTTCCTAGTGCCGACGAATTACAGCCAGCCTTGCGTGAACGGCCCGACGGGGTTGCCTATCCCGGCACAAGCCAAGGCGGTTGTTTACGTCGATCGTGTTAATCCCAGCTCGCGACATTTCGACTTTTCGAATTACGGCTGGTGGGTCAAAACGAGCACCGGCCTGGCGGGGCCCGGTCCGAACTATTTCTCCGACAGTACTAACAATATTTGGGTGGACACGCAGGGAAGCTTGCATTTGAAGATCACCTATACCAACGGGGCATGGCAGTGCGCAGAAATTATCAGTGACCGCAGCTTTGGCTACGGTCAGTACCGATTCACCGTTAACGCGCCCGTGAACACTCTGGATGCGAACGCCGTGCTAGGCTTGTTTACCTGGAGCTACGACTCGGCCTACAATTATCGTGAAATTGACATCGAACTCTCGCGCTGGAACTACTCCTTTGGCACAAACGACGTCGAGGATTACGCCGTCTCACCCTATGGCACTGGACAGGTCCGGAGGTTCCCCCTGCCGGCGGGTGTGACCAATTCCACGCATAGTTTCACCTGGCAATCCACCAACATCGCTTTCCAAAGTTTGAACAGCGGCTCGAGTTCGTGGCCGGGAACCAATGTCCTCGAGGCCTGGAACTGCTCCTTGGGAACTCCACCGGCGGGCGGAGAACAGGTCCATATTAACTTGTGGCTCGACTCTGGCAACCCACCTGCCAACGGGCAGCCGGTGGAGGTCATCATTTCGAACTTTGAGTTTGTTCCGTTGGGCTCGCCTCCTCCGGCGCAACTAGGCGAATTGATGTGGCTGCCGGGGGGCGACATCCAATTGAGCGTCCAGGGCGAGGCGGATTGGCATTATGCGATACTGGCTTCCTCAAACTTGCTCAATTGGGTGGAGATCGGGAGCGTTTTGGCTACGAATGATCTATTCCAGTTTACGGATACGAATCCGGTTTCACTGAATCCTCACTTTTACCGGGCCTTGACCGAGCCATGAGACGCCCCGTTCATTTTCTCATCCACAGGGCAATGTCAGTCACCACAGAACCCGCGACATGGCCGGCTTGCTCGTACTCTTCAGGAGTGCTCTGGCCTGTGCCGGCGATGAAGAGGTGATTGAGATCCGGGTAGAGCTTGAAACTGACGTTGGTGTGGCCCTCGAGGCCGGCCTTCCAACCATCGAAATCCGTGCGGGTAACCTGGTAATCCCGCCCGCCTTGCAGGATAAGCAGCGGTTGCTTTAGCTTCCTGGCCGTGGCCAGCGGGTCGTAACTGCGCAGATCCAGCCAGTACGTCGCCGGCGCACCCAGAATCACTTCTGAGGACGACGCATCCGCGGTCGTCAGCTTTTTCACTTTGTCATCGCTGGCTTTGATTTCAGCCAGCTTCGCCTCGCCCTCCGCTGACAACGGCCCTTTGAGGGTGAGCAAGTAACGGGTCTGCTCGACTATGCTGTCTTCCAACGGCCGCGTCGAGCCGGCGAGAATGACCAAGCCGGCGAGCTTTGGATCGGCTTGCCCAATCCGCGGCGCCACCGATCCGCCGAGGCTGTGGCCCAGGACAAAAATCCGCTTCGAGTCGATGCCGTCGGTTTGGCGTAATTGGGCGGCTGCGCTAAGCGCATCGTCAATGGTCTCCTCCTGCACGGTGAGTTTGCCCAGGCCGACGCTGACAAACTTCATCGCGTGTTCCTTGGTCCGCTTTTCGTAGCGCAACACAGCGATGCCTTTGGTGGCCAAGCCCCAGGCGAGGTCGCGAAAAGGTTTGTTCGCTCCAACGGTTTCATCGCGATCATTTGGCCCTGAGCCCTGCACAAGCACCACGGCAGGCCAAGGTCCGGCAACCGTGGTCGGAAGCGTTAGCGTGCCGGGCAAACGCCATTCGCCCCTGCCAACGGTTATAGCTGTTTCGCGGAACGTGTTGGTCCGGGCATAAGGCGGCGGACCGCTGGCCTCGGCTTCGGCCTGGCTCGGCGAGAAAAAGAGGCCGGCGATCTGTCCTTGCGAGTCAAACACCACTTTGGCGTCGAGCTTCATTTGCTCGAACTGGCACGTCACCAGCACCACGTTATACTTATCCTGGTGGGTCACTTTGGCCCCAAGCTGTCGTTGGAAGGGGCCAACTTGTTTCTTCAGGGTTTGCCAGGTCTCCCGTAACTTTTGCTCCGGCAAGGCTCCTTTCATGGTCGCGTCAAACTGCGCGACTGCGCCAGCGAAATCTTCTTTCGCCAGCTTTTCGACAAATCGCGTTCCCGAGGCAATCGGAGTGCTTGCCTCGACTTTGGGCTTGTCCTCGGCCAAAGCGGGCGCGAGCAGGGTGCCGATCAAGGCGGACATGACGAGCGATTGAGTTCTTCTGGTTGGGTTCATATGTTGTTTAGTCGTTTGATAGTTTGATGCGGTTCATAACCGCACGCATCTATACAGCCGATGGAGAATGACACTCGAGATTACTTCGGCGATCAAAAGGCCCGCGATGAACGTCCCAATCGCCCTTCCACCGGACAATTTGGTGGCGGTTTGGTAGGCTCGGTACATGAGATACACCATCCAGCAGAGGAAGAGCAGGGCCACCGCAATCTCTGCCATGGCAATTACGAAGTCCGAGGTGTGGTGGACCAGAAAGTCGGACACGTTGAGATCCAGGTTGCCGCGCCGGAGCTGTTCGAGCAGATAACCGAAGAACCTCTGGTCGGCTTTGGGTAGCAGAGCCAACGCGATGAAGATGGTCGGCCAACGCGCCAGGGCTTGTGCCCCCATCATTTGGACTGTCCCAACCGGTGATGGAGACACTGACTTGCCGAAGATCAAGAGCACGAGTCCTAGGGCTGACCAATCAATGATTCCTTCCGCCAGAAAAAACCAGAGCGGAGCGGGCGCGCCGCTGTGGGTATCCAGCACGCCATCGAAATGAGTATTGCTGAAGGAGGCGATCCAGCCGGCCAGGACCATGGCGATTATTCCGATGCCCAACGCCTGCAAGCCCGAGAGGCGAACGAAAGGATTGAACAGCGCCGTGAACACCGGCCCGCGGCTTTTAGGCGCAGGAACGGCGGAAGTTGCCGGAGCAATGAGGGGCGGCGTCCCGGCAGTTGTGGGAGTTGCGGCAATGGTTTCGACGTCGGTTTTGAGAACGCTGGCTTGCTGATAACGCAGCTCGGGTTTCTGCTCTAATGCTCGGAGCACCACCTCGTCCAGGCGCACGTCAATGTGGACCTTGCGAGAGGGCGCTTCGAGGTGCTTTTCGGGCAATTGGCCGGTGAGCATCTGGTAAAAGACAACTCCCAACGCGTAAATGTCGGCGCGATGATCCACCTCGGCAGGGTGCTCGAATTGTTCCGGCGCCATGTATTTGGGCGTGCCGACCACTTGGCCTGCCTCGGTGACCGTCGGGGCAGCGGCAGCTTGGGTAGGCTCGGCGGCGGGCAAGGGACTGCCATTGGTTGCGCTGGGGTGGGCCAGCTTGGCGATTCCGAAGTCGGCCACCTTCACACGCCCTTTGCGGTCGAGCAAAATGTTCTGGGGCTTAATGTCCCGATGGACGACTCCTTGGTCATGGGCATACTGGAGCGCGTCGCAAATCTGAGGCACGATCGCCAGCGCCTCGCGCGGTGCGAGTCTGCCCGCGTGGAGCAGTTGTCCCAGGGTGACTCCGTCCACGAATTCCGTGAGGAGGAAAAACAGGCCATTAGCGCGTCCAAACTCGAAAAGGGTGATGATGTTGGGATGGCTCAGTTTGGCGAGGGTTTTGGCCTCACGCACAAAGCGCTCGGCGAAGGCTGGCGCTTCAGCGCTCCCCAAGGGAAGAATCTTCAGTGCGACCACGCGGTCCAGTTCCTTCTGGCGTGCTTTGTAAACGGCGCCCATTCCGCCCTGGCCGATGAACTCGAGGATTTCCAGTTGAGGAAACAGGGGAGCCAACTGCGCGAGCGTGGGTGCAGCGAAGGGGCGCGCGCCTGTGGGACCTCCCGGCTCCGGCGCCTGGCCGGTGCCGAAGCCCGCTTTCATCAGGCACTCCGGACAGAGTCCCTGCGGGGCGCTGGGGGCCAGCGGCTTTCCGCAGGTTGGACATACTCGCTCGGTTCCCATACTTCTTCTACCCTCACTGTTAAGCAGCGGACCGCTGCAGGTTACAAGGATTCTTCACTATTCACGGAACCGCCGACGTGAGCCGCCCTGCGAAGTTAAGGCCTACTTACCGACGGCTACGCTCCAGGATCCCTACCGGGAGAGCACGTTGAACAAGTGCCGCATTTCGGCATCAATCTCCGCGGGGGAGGCCACGGTATCGGCGATCTCGGCGCGAAGCAGTGCCCGATAGCGCTGGCGCAGGCGATGGACATTTACCTTGAGCGCGGTCTCACTGAGACCCAACCGCTCGGCCAGTGCCTGGTAAGGATCGCCGATACCTTCTCCGGTCAAGCAGGGTTTAAGCGCCGCAAACAGGGCACCCTGGTCTTGCGTCTGAAATTCCGTCTGGAGGCGTGTGAGGACGGCGTCGAGGAGGCTTACGGCCCAATGGTATTCGAAGGCCTGCTCGGGGGTTCGATCATCCACTGGTTCCACTCCGTAACGTGTTTCGGCCGCGTCGAATTGCAGTGGGAGGAGCGGGCGGTCTCCGCCGCGTTTGTGGGCGTGTGCCTTATCCCACTCGTTGGCCAGGAACCGCTCGAGAGTTGTCAGAAGAAAGGTGCGGAACCGTCCTTTAGCCTGCTCGGCGCGCGCAATCCAATTGCGCTCGAGCAACCGCGCGAAAAAGGCCTGCGTCAAGTCTTCAGCATCGTGCGGACGATGCCCGCGGCGGCGCACATAAACATAGAGTGGATACCAATAAAGCCGGCAAAGCCTGGCCAGTGCTTCCCCGGCCCGGGTGTCAGCGCTGCGTCCAGCGGCTAAGACAACCGACCAATGCGTCGTAACAAATGCAGGGTTATTCGTCGGCGCACGAGACGCAGTGGATGATTCCGCGCATGTGGCGGGAGATGTCGAATCGTTCTTCGTCATTCGTTGTGCGTCGTTGTTCTTAGGGCATGCTGCGGGGAGCGCCCGCGCTCCGCCGGCCTATCAGGGCGTCGCGCTGTGCTTTCGGCCGAGCGTTTCCACTACGCTCCGCACGGCGGTCTGGTCGGTAGTTTTCCAACTGAATTCGGGAGGGCGGAGAGTCCCGCCCATAAAACAGCGGGAGTTGCGAAATTGCATCCCGCTTTCAACCGTCCGCCGGGCGCTCAGGTGGACCTCGCTCACCCCCGTGGCGGCAACGATGCGCTCAACATTGCGGGGAGTGATGCCGCCGCCCGGCATAATGATGATCCGTCCCGCCGCTTGCTTTTGCAGGGCGGCAATCAATTCGAGTCCCTCGAGGCAAGTGGCCTCCTGGCCAGAAGTGAGGAGCCGGTTAACGCCCAGCGCCACCAGCTCTTCCAATGCGGCGCGCGGATCGCGGCACATGTCGAAGGCGCGGTGGAAGGTCACGCTCAAAGGCCGCGCTAGTTCGATGAGCTGGCTGGCCAACGGGCGATCGATGTCGCCTTCGGCCGTGAGGCAGCCGATGACCACACCATCGGCGCCGAGTTGCTTGGCTGCCGCGATGTCGTCGCGCATGACCTCGATTTCGAAGTCGTTGTACAGAAAGTCACCGCCGCGCGGGCGGATGATTACATGGAGGCCGATTTTGATGCCTCGCCGGGCCGTTTTAATGCATCCGGCGCTGGGAGTGGTGCCGCCTTCCAGCAGGTTATCACATAGCTCGACGCGATCCGCGCCACCTCGTTCGGCGGCCAAGGCCCCGGCGGCGGAATCTACACAAATCTCAAGGCGCATAACAAGGGAAGGTTCTGACGAGATGCGCGGGAAAGGACAAGACGAAGCGGTACCAATCATGAGCGGCCCGATCCGAAACGCGAAGTTTATTGTCTTCGCGCTGGCCCTGCACGAGGCTATTGTCAACCTCTGGAACTGCGGCGGGCGTTGGATTCATAGTCGCTGCGAGCAACTTAGGAAATCCAGACGGCTACTGCCAGCCAATTCCAGACGCCCCGCCCACCACGCGGAGTCGCGCAGTGCTTGGACCATCGGTGGCTTCCTGTGCTCTGAATCCGAAACCGTCCTTATTGGCCCGGCGCCAGGAGCCGCGCTTTGACGGGCGGGGGCAAGGCGCTTTGAGTGATCCATGAGCGAGCTGCGGAGGCATCGCTGTCTAGCCAAGCAACCGCGACCGTTTCCATATCCCTCACACGCAAATTCTCATTGCCAATGTCCTGGGTCCGCTGGGCGGCTACGGCGGGGGACTGGGGAGCCAATTGGACGACATAAGCATCCACGGCGACATCGTGGGCAGAGCCGGGTTCGAGCGCGCGCAACCAGGTTCCGGCTTGCTGCGGGTTCTGATCGGTCCAGAGTTTAACCAACTCCTCGAGCGCGGCGTCCTGCAGCGGACCCTGAGGGAAATCAGTTACCCAGGTAGCAGCGGCTTCTGGCTGCTGTTCCGCCCAGCGCTGCACGACGCCGATTATGGCGTCATCTTGCGGCCTGCCGGGAGGCAATGAGCTAATCGCAAGCGTCGCGGCGGCAGCCGGGTCGTTCTCCGCCCAGACTGTGGCGATGCGGCTGAGGGCATTCTGGCGCAGGGCGCCATCGGGAAGCTGGCTGGCCCATTGGGCGGCTCCCGTCGGGGCGGTGGAGGCCCATTGTGCGACCGAATGGACGATAAGGTCGTCCCGCTCCTGGCCCTCCGGCAATTCCAGAGCCAGACCAAGGCTGGTCAAGGGCTGGGTTCGAGCAGCTTCATAGGCAATGGTTTCAAGGCTGGCAGTACGCTGTTCGGCCTCCGGTAACGCGCGGGCCCAAGCAGCGGCCTCATCGAGGTTCTGGCCAGCCCAGAATAGGGCCACGCTGTTCAAGGCCTGTTGCCGCGCGGAGCCGGACGGCAATTGGAGAACCCAATTAGCGGCAGCTTGCACATCTTTGGCCGCCCACTCGCGCAACGCCGCCAGGTCCGGCAAGGCCGTGTTGGTGGCAGCACGGGACCGAGGCACGACACCAAGGTCCTTCTGCGAGGTTGCGAGGCCGACGTCATTCGTGGCGGAGGACAGCGGAGGTGGCGACTCCGGCAAGTGCCGCACTGAAGCCACTTTGAGGGTAACTTTCCAAAAAACGGTGGCGGCGATTAGGATTGATCCAATGAAGGACCAAAACCGCACGGATCGCCAGCTTGAGCAGCGGCGCTCAGAGATTGCTTTGCTGGTCATCACGGCGTGACGGTGACGTTGTCGAAAGTAGCGGGGCATAACACGCCATTGTTGTGACTGGTGACCGCCAGCCCAATGTAAACAGTGTGGCTCATTTGGACGGTTTGCCAGCCGAGCAAGGTCCAAGCCGCGCCATTGGAAGAAACATAGCTCAAGAAAGTGTTTCCTTGGCGAACGATCTTTACCCAGTAGGGCGCCGTTACGCCGGCCGTGCTGACATTTCCGCTGGAGCTTCCCGTCATGGTGCGGTACTGGAATGCGACGCCGTTGCTGGGGGTGACAAAGGTGGACGCTTGTTCCGCGCTTGCGCTCAGCGTGTCGCGAATCATCACGCCTGCCTTGGCCCACGGGTCGGTGGCCTGCACCCTGACCACCCGGGCGACGATACTACAATTGGTACCGGCCGATTGGTACACATAGCGGAAGGCGTCGGCGGTGCCCCAGATATCCGCGCCTGAGCCGGTCACGGTAAATGTACCGCCTGCATCGCTGGCCCCGCCAGTAGCAGCCACCGCGCCGACGTCGCGGGTGCTCCAGGGGCTAGGCAAGCCCGCGCTTGGTGTGGCACTGACCTGGGCGGAGTTGGGTCCTTCGAGCCCACCTGTGACGGCTGAAACGACGTAGTAATATGCCACTCCGTTGCTCACTGAAGTATCGGTGTAATTTGTCGCCGCCAAGAGACTTTGGATCGTGACGTACGGCCCCCCGTTGATCGTCGAACGCTTGACGTTGTAGGTTGCGCCGGCTTCCGCGTTCCAGCTCAGCGAGACCCTAGCGTTACCAGCCGTGGCGACTACCCCCACCGGCGCGGTCAGGACAGTTACCGTCCAGGTGGACTTGGCGGTGACGGCATTGAGGTTGGGCGGCTGACCGATGGCCGTGGCGGTGCTCACCAGGGTTGTCGGGTCCGACGTGGTCACGACGTGGCTCGTGGTGAAGACGAAGCCCTGGCCCGGCGATACGGGAGACTGATAAAAGACCTGGCCGCCTAGGAACGGGTCCTTGACCGCTAAGCCATAGAAACAAGTGTTGCCGGTGTTGGTCAGGGCGAAAGCATAAGTGATGGTATCGCCCACGCGTGCAACGGCTGGGCCGGTTTGCGTGAGGGACACCCCAGGCGCATCACCGGCGTAACCAAAATTTATTTGGGCGTGGCTTCGGCAGGCGGGCAAGGTCACGACCGCCTGATTAATCCTTGCCCCGTTCGGGTCCCAGGTTTGCTGATAGGTCTGCTGGTAGCCAGGGGGCGGGGTGACCACGATTGTGTACGTTCCGGGCGCGAGCTCGAGGAAGGCGTAATTGCCCTTAGCGTCAGTGCTGTCCGTAGCAATCACGTTGCCCTCGGTGCGCAAAGTAACCATCACGCCCGGCAGGCCTGGTTTGCCGCTCCGATCGCCATCGGCATCACAGTCCAGGAAGACTGAACCCGAGATACTCGGGGTTGCCCCCAAAAGGGTAATCATTTGCGAACAGGTGGAGTTGCTGCCCGAGGAATCGAGGGCTAACCAAGTCCGGACAATTGTAAAACTGCCCGGGCACATACCAGGTGTGATGACGTCGCTGTACGTTACTGCCGCGTGGGAATTGCATCCACCTGTTGCCGTTGCCATGCCGGTGGCCACGACCGAGGCGGCCGGGATAATCAAATGGGCGGTGGCCCAATCGCCCGCCTGGCAACCGTCAAAGGCTGCATTCAGGTTAGCGACCAGGGCGCTCAAGGAGGCGATCGTTAGGCCTTGGGCAGAGAGGCTGCTTCCGCCCAGGGCAGAGTTGGCCAAGGCCAGGATTTGGCGCACCGTTTGGCCATTAAGCGGCGAAATCGGGTCGTCGTAAACAAGGTTGCCAATTGTAGAAACGAGACCGATCGTGGCCCCAAGATCACCGAAATCGACGTTTAACTGCAAGGCAACAACCTGAGGGCCGAACACACCGGCACTGCTGGTGGTCGGGTTGACCAAGTTGTTGGTTAAAGCGCCGGGAGCTCCAGTAGCGGCTAGATAGTCGCTCACCGCGTTGGCCGAAGGAAGTTTAACCGAAAAGTTACTAGCGCCGGTGCCGCCGACTTGCAGGTAGCCGTTCGTGTAGTAGTAGGAGAAGAACCCGGCTAAAATGGCTGCCGGAAAGGTGCTATCCGGCTCGGTACCCCACTCGCTTGGGGTAAAGCTGCACACCTGGGGTGAGTTGCCGTTGGTAATCGTAACGTTAGGCGGGCAGGTGAGAACAGCCGTCCCACCCTGAATGACGATCACGGTTTGCAACTGCGTTGAGGTATTCCCGTTCCCATCGTTATAGACCCATAGAATCACGTTTGTACCCTGGTTGGTGTAGGTCAGCGGGCTGGTCGTGGTCCCCACCACAATGCCAGCGCAAGCATCGGTTGCCGTAGGCACGTTCGTGACGATCACCGAGCATTGTGCGGTGATGGTTGGGAGGCTGGCGACATTAGGTATCGGCGGAGTTGTGTCCAGGACGATCACGGTATTGGTTTGAAAGACGGTAAGAGACACGCCGTCCGAAGCGGAGATCAGAACCGAATTAGAGCCGAGCGAGAGTCTGGCTAGGAAGAAAACCGTGTTCGTATCGGGCATCCCGGTGGCGGCGATCGTGTTCGTCTGCTCTGGAATTCCGTTGAGGGTCCAGACGACTTGCAAAGGTGCTCCCTGGCCGTCAGAGACGGTCACGAAAAGATTGGTGAGTGTGCCGCCAGGCGAAGAACACTCGACCAGCGACGGAAATCCCGACGAGCCTTGGATCACCGGGCCGGTCCCAGGTGAAATGTGATCATGGACAGAGATGGTGACAACGGCCGAACCGATGTTCGTGGGGCCGTTGTCAGCTTGGTAAATAAAGCTGTCCATCCCTGTGAAGTTGGTTGATGGCATGTAGGTGAAACCGCCGTTGCTATTGAGCACCAAGGAGCCATTCGTGGGACCAGCCAGGAGGGCGGCGGCGAGAGTTGTGCTGAACACTCCCGTATCATTGCCAAGCACGCCAGGTGCTTGAACAGTCAGAATTGCGTTCTTAACGACGCTGTAGCTGTCCTCGACTGCCAACGGGTACACAATGACGTCGGCTGCCAGCATAATATAGCCACTCGTGTAGGTGTACATATCGAGACTGATGCCCCCGCTCAGGTACTCGGGCGGTTGTATGTCGGCTTGGGTAATGAGGAGGTTGCCGTCATAGTACACGGCAATCTGATTACCAAAGAACGCGAGTTTAACGCTATGCCAATTCGTTCCGACTGGCGGCAAGTTGACGGTCGCCAGCAAGGTTACGGTCGTCCAATTTTCGAACTTAATCAGGCTGAGATTGTTGCCCGACGGATAGACCCACGCGGCGTAATGTGCCCCTGTCGTCGGATCCAGTTCCCCGCCCAGCCCGCCGCCATACGCGCCCGGTGAGAATTGGAGCCTGGCTTGGACGGAGTAATTTGTCCATCCGTCAACATAGGCAAATCCGTAGGTTTGGAACGCGTTCGTGCCGCCCACCAAACTGCCACCCGTGGCGACCCAGTGGCCTGCCTCATCAATCCAAGGCGCCGGCAGATTCGTGCCCGCCACATTGGAGAAATAGAAATCATCGTAGAAGAGTGATCCCGCCGATGGATCTGAAAGAGTCACGGTGGCGACGGCGCTGGTAACCGTCCCATCGACCGCCACATAAGTAAACGCGTCCGGGCCGCTGAAGTTGGTGGGCGGAGTATAAGTGAAGCCACCGGTACTGCTCAGGTTGAGACTTCCATAAAGTGGGCCGTTTACTAAAACAGCGCTCAAAGCATCGCCATCCGCTACGGTGTCGTTAGCCAGCACTCCAGGTGCAGGGATGGTGAAAGGCTCGTTGGGCGTATAAATATAGCTGTCGTTGTTCGCCACGGGTGGGGAGTTGGGAACGACATTGATGGTGACGGTAGCCGGAGCCGAGTTGGTGAAGCCATCGTTAGCCTCATACGTAAAAGTATCGAGGCCCAGGTAATTGGTAAAAGGCGTATAGGCGAAGCCTCCGTTGCTGTTCAGGTTCAAGATGCCGTTAGTCGGGCCACGGTGCAGGCTTGCCGTTAGGTTGGTGCCGAGGCCGGGAGCATCGTTGGCTAGAACGCCCGGGGCCGGTACGGTGAGCGTCCGGTTTTGCACTGTCACATAACTGTCATTGACTGCCATGGGAGCGGTCGTGACCTGAACATCAGCGTAATTAGCCACGTAGGGCGTCATATAGGTGAAGAAATGCGCCCCGATGCCGCCGCTGGCAAAAGCGGGCAAACCATCAAATCCATTATCCGTAACATCCATCGTTTCAGCGCCATCCAGGTAGGCGAGAATTCGTGGGCCGTTGAACGTGACCTGGAGTGTGTGCCAGTTGGTGCCGATCGGTGGCAAAACCACCTGCTCCATTGGCAAAGCGCCGAGAACCTGCCAGGAATGAAATTTCAACAACCGCATGATGGGCGAGGTCGTTTGACCTGGTATGCCGTTCGGATATACATCCACGGCGTATTTGGTCCCCGTGGCCGGATTAAGCCGTCCTTCAAGGCCTCCGCCGAAACTGTTGGCGGGGAACTGGAACTGGCCCTGCACACTGTAGTTAGTCCAGTTGCCCGGCACATACGCATCATTATGGGTTCCTGGATCCGAATTGATCCCCTGGAGTTGCCCGCTGGTGATCGTCCACGTGGCGAGCGCCGGGATCCAAGGCGCCAGCGGATCCGAATTGGTCGAGCGGATGAAATTGTCGAAGAAGAGGTTCCCAGGCGGGGTAACGTCGATCACTGCCCGGGCCACCGAAGAGGTCGCCAGGCCATCATTCGCCTGGAAAGTGAAGCTGTCGATGCCGGTGAAGTTGCTGGCGGGCGTGTAACGAAAAGCACCGCTATTCGATAGACTCAAAGTGCCGTCGGAGGCAGAGCCAACCAATCTGGCGGTGAGCGTCTTTCCAGCTCCGGGCAACGCACCTGTGAGAACTCCGGGAGAACCTACGGAGAGCAACTTGCCTTGAGGGACAGTGTAGAAACTACTCTGCACTTCAGGGTTAGGGAGGTAGCTGATTTGTGCGTTAGTTATGGTTGTTCCGATCAGGACTTTGACTACCGGTCCATTGGTCCGGTATTGGGTCGGACCGGCGGCAACGCCGTTGGTTAGGACGACGAGATTGGCAGCGGAGGGCCGAGGCAGCAGTATCTCGACGGCGGTCTGGGGATCACCGGCCCCGCTAATAGAGAGTTTCACCACCGACAGGTTGCCATTGGTAGTGTAAGTGGCGCTGATTTGGGCGTTCGAGCGCGCCAGCCACCACGCATAGATACTGGCCCCATTGGCAGGCCAAATGCGCGGCTTGCTGATACTATAGGTGACATAAGAAGAGGCCAGCGTGCCGGCCAAACCGCTGCCGGCTGACGAACTGTGGGAGTATAGGTTCACCAGGCCCCCCAGATTGTAATAATAATCCACCAACTGGTGCATGGAGTTGAGCGCAAACCCACTCTCCATGGACTGAGCCACAGCCGGGGGGACGAGGTACCAGTCGCTCGTCGGCAACGTGATGAAGCCGTAGCGCATGTCCGGCGTTTGCAGCGAGGTCGAGAGCACCCAACTCGGGAAAGGGCCCAGCTTTTCTTCTCCGGTCGCGTTAATGCCGAGCTCTTGTTGAATTTGATAGGAGGCCTCGCGGGTGGCGTTAAAATGCGGGGACACGGTGAGGCGCAACCCGTTAGTCAGCCCCGTTAGCCAGCCTTCGACGTCCGAGAACGAGTTCGAGACGGACGCAAGGCCGTAAGCCGCGCCGTTAGCAAAACCGGGTGGCAGGTTGCTCGAGGGTACGTCCAACGCCTCGTCGGTTCCCCAGTGCCAGTAGTCATAATTGCTGAGCACGAGCGAGAAGTTGTTGACGTTGGGGTAACCCCCGTTGTGCGGGCCGATGGTCGCCCCATAGCTGGTGACGGCCTGCCGTAGGCCCGCGATCGCCGAGGGAGAGTTGGTCATCTCGACGCGCAGGGTCCCGGTGCAAAAGAAATAGTCGCCTTTAGCGCCATTAGTGAGCTCGAATTGAGCGGAAATGGGTAGTGCTGCGAGCTCATTCTGAAAGTTCTCATAATCATGGCGGACCTCCAGCGCCGCGTCGAACGGATACGGCCAGGGGCTAAGCTTGGGCACGGGAAGATCGGCGGAGGCAAAGGCAACCTGGATGGCGTTGCGGAATATGCCGTAAGCATACATGCCCGGGGCATTTCCCCCATGGGCGAGGAGTGGTTGCATGGCGGCTTCGTAGATGATCGTGCCGGCCCCGAAAGGTTTGATAGTAAGATACGGTGCGGCGTCGCCCTGCGCGATAACAGTGGCGTCGCTGGCCTGAACCTGCCAGCACAGGTGGCCTTGCGAGATTAGGTAACTGGGTGAGACGCCCCACGAAATCTCGTCCGCCGAGACGGGCATGTTCCAATCCAGTGTTCCGCTCGGGATATGCGCGACCAAGGGATGATCGCTGAGCTTGGAAAAGGTCACATCAGCAGCCCAGTTCACCAAGCTGGCATTAATCATGTGCACGCCCATAGCATTGGCAAGGGCAAAATCGCCTCGGGTCATGCCGTTGGTTGTGCGCGTAAAGGACGAGCCTCCCACCAGCAAAGTGCCGCCCGCCGCCACGTAGTTGGTCAATTGGGCGATCTCATTGTCGCCTACGGCCTCTGACGACAGGCTTATGAAGATCGGGTACTTGGGCGATCCGTTGCTATTAAGCAGGGCGCCGGCGCTGATGGCGGCGTCGCTCAACACTGTAAAGGCAGTTCCATCGGAGCGCAGGGCCTCTTTGACGGAATCCGGCATCACAAAATAATGCCAGGCTACCGGCCACCATTGAAAACCGGTGGTGCCCGAGCCGGTCGGGGTGGCGCCGCTGGCGGGCATGGACTCAAGGGCGCGGGTCAGTTCCGAGTCGTGAATCGCCACGACGGGTTGCGTGCCTTGGCCGCGGGCGGCGCGCGCCACGCCCAGCAGACAGACTAGCGCGAGAGTGCCCAGGGCCACGTGCCTTCGTGTTGCCCGGGCCGCCGAACCGCGTTGACATAGCTCCCTCTCGGAATCAAAGGTTGGGGGCACGATCAAGGCTTGGGCTTTCGTTCCGATGCGGGTAGCGGAGGATTCAGACAAATCGACCAGAGCATTCATAATTCTTCGAGGCTTCCCTCTGAGGGATGCCAAAGAGTTTCGCGCCTTAGCTTGCGCCACCGACTTCGAAACCGAAAGAGAGAATGCTCAGGGGAACCCGGGTTTTTATACGGAAAGGCTGTCGGTGAAATTACGGAGTGCGGGTCATTTCCCGTTCCAAGGGACATCCTCGAGCTGGATGTCTTTGATCCAAATCTGTCCCTTGCCCTCGACCACGAGGTTCAGGCGGATTGCGTCGGGCCGCTCACCGGCTTTGAGGAAGAAGGGCGTTTGATAAGTCGCCCAGTCGTTGGAACCACTGGCCGTGTTGTCCAGTCCCCGGGAGAAAGCTTGACCGCCGCCATTAAACACGACCCACATTTCCAAGTAGGCGCGCCCAACCAGGTTTTCGGTTTTAATTTTGGCGAAGTAGATCAGCCGGCACTGGTCGACGCCCGGATTGGCCACCTCATAAAGCTGGAAGGTTTGATTCGAGGTGCAATTGGCCGCCAACGCGCCATCATCGGTCAAAGTTAGGTCGCGCGAAATGGGCCGGTCAGCCGTAGTGAAGATCCTCAGGAGGGCCGCCTCGCTAGCGGTCAGGGCTGGATTCAGCAAGGCGGGGAAAAGGTCTTCGAGGTCTGCTTTCTCTTTTTCCAGAGTGGTGATTTGGTGTTGGACTTGCACCAGCATAGGATGGGCATCGGTGTACTGCCGTCCCAACTCTAACCTACGCAATTTTAAGTTCCTCAAGTCTAAGGCAATCGCTTTGTATCTGCGCAGCACATCCGCAGGAAAGCTTGGCGGGGCTTCCACGCCAGCGGGGGTTTGAAGCGCCAACCGATGCCGAGCGGAGGCTCGCGCCAGCAAGCCTAGCGCCGCGCTGAGAACAGCCATGAGCACGATCATCGCCGCTCCCGCCAAGGCCCATCGCACAAGCTGATGGGAAGACTTCGCCACCCTCGCGTCCGCGCTGGCCTTGTGCTCAAAGGCCTTTTTTACCTGGCGCTGTGTTAACACTACAATGGCCCACACTGCGATGGGCAATCCAATCGGAGAGCCGAACGCGGCCACCAACGAGCCGGTGAGGGCAAGGCCGTAGGATTCTAGTCGCTTCATCCGGCGCGCAGCGACGATCATCACCACGCTGGCGGCAAGAAACGCAAAGCCAATCGTGATCATCAAAGCGGCCGGTAGAACCGGCATCGCTGAACCTGACTCCGAAGCGTCCCTCAGGAGCAGGTACAGGCCGACGAGAGCAAAAGCGGGGGTGAAGAGCGCGCCGACGATTCCCGCCACTAAAAGGGCGATGGCCGGGCCTTTGACCTGTTGGCGTGCCTCCTCGACGTCACCGTAAGCATCGGTAGCCCCGACCGGCCCGGCCGTCGCACCGCCGGAAGAATGCGTAATAGTTTCTACATCCGTCTTGACCTGGCTGGCGTGTTGGTAACGGCGGCCCGGCTCCTTCTCGAGCGCATGCAGCACCACTTCGTCGAGCCGCACATCCACCTGCACTTTTTTCGAAGGCGGAGCGAACTTGCCCAGCGGCAACTCGCCGGTGAGCAATTCGTAAAACACGACGCCCAGCGAGTAGATGTCGGCACGGTGATCCACTTCTTGCGGATGCTCGAGTTGTTCGGGCGCCATGTAGTGCGGTGTGCCCATCACGTCCTTGACGCCCGTCAAGCGTAAATCCTGCGGTTCCTGGCCCAGGAGTTTGGCCAAGCCAAAGTCGGCTATCTTGACTCGGCCACGTTTGTCCAGCAGCACGTTCTCCGGCTTGATGTCGCGGTGAACGATGCCTTCATCGTGGGCGAACTGCAGGGCTTCGCAGATTTGGGGTATAATCTCGAGCGCCTGGCGCGGAGCCAGTTTATCGGCCTGCTGGACTTGGCGAAGGTTCAGGCCATCGACATACTCCATGATAAAATAGTGCAACACGACGGGGCCGGTGGCCGCGGGCTTCGTTTGCTCTCCCATAGGAACAGCTATGTTCGGCGCCTCAACACGGCCAAAATCATACACCGCAACGATATTGGGGTGGTTGAGGCGGGCGAGGGTGCGGGCCTCGCGCATGAAACGTTCGGCGAACCCAGCGTCGCTGCCGCTACGCGGGGGAAGGACTTTCAGGGCTACCAGGCGGTCCAGGCCGGGTTGGCGCGCTTTATAGACCGCGCCCATGCCGCCTTTGCCAAGAAGCGCGAGGATTTCGAGCTGGGGAAAGAGCTTGGCAATCTCCCCGGGCGCCGGCGGAGCCGAACCCGCCTCGGCCGAAGGCTCGCTGCCGCTGGCCGTCCCCATGCCGGCCTTGAGGAGGCACTCCGGGCAGACCCCCTGCGGCGCATCGGCGCTGAGCGGCTTTCCGCAACTCGGACAAACTCTGACCGTATTCATAACCAAGTCTCTCTTTCTACCTTGTTCTGAAAGAAAAAGGGAGGAAGGTTACAAAAGAACGTCGAGATCAGATGGAATGAATTACCGCGCCAGCACGACGAACAGATAGCGCAATTCCTCTTCAACCTCGTTCGGCGAAGCGACCGTGTGGGCGATTTCGTCGCGCAGGAGCTGGCGATAACGGCGGCGCAGGCGATGGACCGTGACCTTGAGGGCGGCCTCGGATAGCTGGAGCTGCAAGGCGAGTGCAGCGTAGGGTTGCCCCTGTCGGTCTCCGACCAGGCAGGGTTTGAGTGCCTCGAACAACTGCGTTTTGTTTTGCGAAGCATGTTCCTCGCGGAGCCGTTCCAAGACATGGTCCAGCAGGGCGAGGACCCAGCGCCTCTCGTAAGCCTCCTCAGGAGTGTGAGGGTCGAGAGGCTCATGGGCATAGCGTGTTTCGGCCGTGCCGATGTCGAGCGAGACGAATTGCGCAAAGCCGCCGCGTTTCTGCGTGTGGTCCTTGTGCCATTGATTGGCCAGGAAATGGCTCATCGCCGAGAGTAAAAAGGTGCGAAACCGGCCTCGCTGGCGATCCGCTTGAGCGAGCCAGTTTTGTTCGAGCAAACGGGCAAAGAATTCCTGCGTCAGATCCTGGGCATCCGCAGCTCCGTGCCCGCGGCGACGCACGTACGCGTAAAGAGGGTACCAATAGGTTTGGCAAAGACGGGCCAACGCGGCTTGCGCGCGCGGCGTATCGCTGGCGTCAGCGGCCAAAACCACCGACCAATGAGTCGTCGCAAAGACCCGCTGCTGGCCAGGAGTCCGCGAGGATGCCTGAGTCGAGGAAGCCTGATGTGCGGTCCCGCTTGTGCTCACGCCGGCAAGCGTAGGGAACCTCAACGAAAAGGCAAGCGGCTGTGTCCCCCCTGCACTTCATTTTAGCTGACCCGGCGCCGCCAGTCGGGCAGAATCCCAGGCTCTGGTTTCCGCCATGAAATCGCTGAAGACAAACGATCATCGGCCATTCTTGTCACTGGACGCCGTCACGTTCCGGCTGGGCGACCGTTTGGTCTTCGAAAACACGTCTTGGGTTTTTCATCGGTCTGCGCACTGGGCGGTAGTGGGCGAAAACGGGTCCGGCAAATCACTGTTCGCGGAAGCCTTGCTGGGTCGTATCCCGCTGGTCCGCGGCGCGATGCGTTATCAATTCCAGGCGCCCGAGGGCCTGCTTCCGGAGGAAGCCATCGGCCACGTTTCATTCGAGGAACGCAAGGCTAACCTCGCGGAGACGGTTGTCCAGTCGCGCTGGAACAGCCTCGAGGAAGAAGGGGTAATCACGGCGGCGGAGTTTCTTTCGTACGAGCGGGTAATGAGTGTCAACCCATTCGAGGTGACTGACCGGCACAGGAAGGCGCGGCCTCGGTTCAAGCAGCGCCGGGCCCGCGCGATCCGCCTGCTAGGCATCGCGCCATTGTTGCCAAGGGGACTTCTCTCTTTGTCCAACGGAGAGATGCAAAAGCTCCAGTTGGCTCGCGCACTCTGCATGCCCTTGAGAATGCTGATTCTGGATGAACCGTTCGCCGGGCTGGATGTGGGGACGCGGGCCGCTTTTCGCCAGGTCCTGGGAGCGCTCATGGAGACCGCCCTGCGCACGCTAATCGTAACCACCAGGCTCGAAGATCTGCCGGAGCAGGTGACGCATTTGATGCTGGTGGATCGGTGCCGCATCGCGGCGTCCGGACCACGTCGAGCCATCCTCTCCCTGCCGCTGGCTCGCGCTCTGCTTCCGCCGAGCAAGCGGCTGTTCGCCGCATCAGGTCAGCAGGGACAGGGCAGGGCAGGGGACCAGTGCAAAGCCAGACAGTCCGGCGCTGAACTGGTTCGGATCCGCAACGGCGCCGTGCGGTATGGGAACGCCACGATTTTGCAGGGGGTTAATTGGACGGTTTACGAAGGAGAGAGTTGGGCGTTGCTCGGTGCCAACGGTTCGGGCAAAACCACCCTGCTTAGCCTAATTTTGGGTGATAATCCGCAGGTGTATCAAAACGACGTAGCCGTCTTCGGAAAGAGAAGAGGGACGGGCGAGTCCATCTGGGACATTAAGAGGCGCATCGGATGGGTTTCCCCGGAGTTGCATCTCTGTTACAGCGGGTGGGCCACCTGTTTTGCCGTAGTGGCCTCGGGGTTTCACGACACGGTGGGATTATTCGAGGAGCCCACGGCTCAACAGCGCACCGCCGTCCGTCGAAGCCTGAGCCAGTTTCAGTTGAGCGAATTTGCGCAGGCCCCCTTCGCGGCGCTCTCCTGCGGTCAGCAACGCCTCGTCCTCCTGGCCCGAGCATTGGTCAAGAATCCCAGGCTTCTGATTTTGGACGAACCCTGCCAGGGCCTGGATCGGAAGCATCGCGAGTTCTTCGTCAACGCTGTGGAGAAGCTGATCGGTAGCCAAGCCACCACGCTCATTTACGTGACGCACCGCAATGATGAGCTTCCGCCTTCGATCGAACGTGTTCTGCGGCTCCCGCTGGCAGCCCCCGAGAGCCTTAAGTCATCACCACCGCGGCGCACGCTTCCGAGACGGGCACGGTGACAAAGTTTGCGCCGACTCACGCCGGTGGCTACGCCACGGCTATGGACGCACGGCGATGTGAACCGTTACTCCAGCAGACGGGGGCGCTCGGTGAAGGTTTTGAAAACCAATTCGCCGAAGATGGTGTTGGCCCACGCGAACCAGGATCGTGTGAATTTCTTGGGATCGTCTTTGTTGAAGGCTTCGTGCATGAAGCCCGTGCCGGCGTGGGTATGCTGCAGGGTGGTGAGGCAGTGCCGAATTTCCTGATCATCGGTGCTGGTAAGCCCCTGAACAATGAGACCCAACGGCCAAATCATGTCCAGGCCCACGTGCGGCCCGCCGGGTCCATCGGCGGCTTTGCCTTTGCAGTAATAAGGGTTGGCCTGAGACAGGACCAGGTGGCGCGTGTTCTGGTAAATCGGGTCGTCCGCTTTGGCCGCTCCGAGATAGGGCAACGAAAGAAGGCTCGGGACGTTCCCATCATCAATGCAGTAAAAATTGCCGAAGGCATCCACCTCGTAAGCATAGACCTTTCCGAGTTTCTCGTGCGACACGATCGCGTATTGACGGAGCGCCCCTTCCACTTCGTCCGCAAGCGCCGAGCACGTCGCCGCGGTTGCTTTGTCCTGGTGAATCTGTTCAAGCATCTGGGCCGCCTGGCGCAGGCTCACCACCGCGAAGAAATTGGAAGGAACCAGGAAAGGGAAGACGGTCGAGTCGTCGCTCGGGCGGAACATCGAGAAGATTAGTCCGACTGGCTTGGCGGGATGACCATAGCCACCGCCCGCCAGCGTGTCGGATTGGGTTTCGGTCTGGCGCTGGAACCGGTACGGGCCATGATCGGTTTTGCGCTGCTGCTCCCGGAAGGTCTGCAAGATGAGCAGCGCTGCCTGGCGCCAGGTCGCGTCCAACGGCTTGGTGTCATCGGTAGCTTTCCAATAATGATAAGCTAGCCGCACGGGGTAGCAAAGCGAGTCGATCTCCCACTTGCGTTCATGGACCCCGGGTTTCATTTCAGTGTGGTCGCTCTTCCACTGGCTGACCTGCTTTTCGTCTTTGTAAAAAGCGTTGGCGTAAGGGTCCTTGAGGATGCAGCGCGTCTGGCGGTTGATGACCCCAGCGATAAGTTCCTGCAAACCGTGATCTTCCCGCATGAAAGGCAAATACGGCCAAACCTGCGCCGTGCTGTCTCTCAACCACATCGCATCGATGTCCCCGGTGATGACATAGGTGTCCGGCCGGCCATCGACCACCTGGAAATCGACGGTCGTGTCCAGCGTGTTGGGAAAACAATTCTCGAACATCCAGGCCAGTTCCGGATTGCAATGGGAGGCTTTGACGCGCTCGATCGCGCGCTCGATCGCCGGGCTCTTGAACTTGCGTTTAGATTCAGGGGTACGAACGACCGGAAAGGCGGCGTTCGCGCCCCGGCCAATGGCACCCAAAAGGGCGGTGGAGGTGAGGAGCGAAGTGTTGCGAATGAATTGTCGGCGGTTCATGACCAATATCGCCGTAGACTAGCGGGCAGCGCGAGGATGGGAAAGCGCAAAAGCGGCGCCCGAAAAACGGGCAATCACAAAATGACGAATGAAAAGCCCGAAAGAAACCCGAATGACAAAATCCCGAATAGCGCTGGCGCTCTTTCGGCACTTCGGCATTCTAGTGCACGGTCAGGCTTGACCCGAAAGCGGAGAACGGCAAAGCTCTTAATCGGTTCCTGAATGTGTATCGAATGGAACGAAAAGTCTGCCATTAATACTCTGATGCCATGTCCGTCCCCCCGCAGCCCATGAAACCGAGCAGTGGCGCCTCCCTAGCCGCAGCAAGCGCGCAAACCACCGGAGCCTCTACCCATTTCCGGTGGGTCATCTGCGGGCTGCTGTTCTGGGTGACGACCGCCAACTACATTGACCGAGGCGTGTTCGGGAACCTGGCGCCCGAGCTGCAAAAGTCCATCGGATGGAAACAGCCGCAATACTGGAACATGGCGGTGGCGTTCAACGTGGCCTATGCGATCAGTCTCCTCCTAGCGGGGCGCCTCATGGACGTGCTGGGGTTGCGATGGGGGTTTACACTTGCCTGCGCTTTTTGGGGATTGGCGGCGATGAGCCATTCGCTGGTCAGCACCGTGACCGGTTTCTTCGTCGTACGGATCTTGCTCGGTCTGGGCGAGGGCGGAAATTTCCCGGCGGCGATCAAGACCACGGCCGAATGGTTCCCCAAACGCGAACGCGCGCTGGCGACAGGGATCTTTAACTGCGGTTCGAATGTAGGTGGCGTTTTAGTACCTTACGGTTTGCCTTTCGTGCTAGCGAGCTTGGGCGCGCTTTCCGTTGGCGGCCACGTGCTAGGTTGGCGGGTCGCCTTCCTCGTGACAGGAGTTTTTGACCTCGGCTGGATTGTCGCCTGGTTGCTCCTCTACCGAAAGCCCCAAGAGCATCCGCGCGTGTCGAGTTCGGAGCTGGCCTTAATCAACAGTGATCCGCCCGAGACAACGGTGAGAATTCCCTGGCGGCGGCTATTTCCCCACCGTCAGACCTGGGCGTTTGCTGTCGCCAAGCTCATGACCGATTGCTTCTGGTGGTTTTACTTGTTGGGATCGCCTTATTTCTTTAAAGATCGGTTCAACCTGACTCTCGAGGCGCGCGGTAAGCCAGTGGCCTGCATTTATATTGTTGCCTCAGTCGGGAGCATCGCGGGGGGTTGGCTGTCAGGTCATTTCATGAAATTGGGGTGGAGTGTAAACAAAGCCCGCAAGATAACGTTCCTGATCTGCGCTTGCTGTGTGCTTCCGGTCGTCTGCGCGACCATCACCCACGACAAATGGGTAGCGGTGGCACTCATCACACTCGCAGCTTCCGCACACCAAGCCTGGTCTGCCAACGCCTTCAGCCTGGCGGGGGATATGTTCCCACGCCGCGTTGTGGGGTCGGTGACCGGCTTTGGCGGCTTCGCCGGCTCGGTGGGGGCCATTGCGTTGTTCATTATTGTTAGCCGCCTGCGCGAGCGCGCCATCGCTCGGGGTGAGCCCGGAAACTACTTCCTGATTTTCTTGGCCGCGAGTTTCGCGTACATCACTGCGTTGTTGATTGTTCATCTCTTGGCTCCCAAGCTCGAACCGGCGCAGGTGGAGGAAAAGGCAGCGCAGTGAGCCGAAGGGCAGGGCAGGGGAATAGCCGCCGACGCGAGTCGGCGCTAACTTTTCCGCGGCAAACCCCGGCGCTGCTGAAGACGAAATTCAACACTGACGCAGCAAAAGCCAATAACAACATGAAACTCGGCCTTGGCCTATATCGTCACCTACTGACGCGCGAGAACTTCCAATTTGCACGGCAAGCCGGCGCGACCCATGTGGTCGCACACCTGGTGGATTATTTCAAGGGCGGCGGCGCGCACAATCCCCGCGACAGCCAGCCCAGCGGAACGGAACAGGGCTGGGGCAGGGCAGGGGACCCCGACCAGTTGTGGAGCCTCGAGGAGCTGCGCGACTTGCGTCAGGCGGTCGAGGCGGAAGGCCTGAAGCTCGAGGCCATCGAGAACTTCGATCCGGCGCACTGGCACGACGTTTTGCTCGGCGGCCCCAAGAAAAATCAGCACCTCGAAAACGTCAAGACGATCATTCGACGGCTAGGCGAAGCGGGGATTCCGATCATGGGCTACAACTTCAGCCTGGCGGGCGTCTGCGGCCGGGTCAAAGGGCCATTCGCGCGCGGCGGCGCCATCGCGGCGGGCATGGATGGCCCGCTCGATACGCCCATGCCCAAAGGGATGGTTTGGAACATGGTCGTCGATGCGGACGCTCCTAAGGGTATCGTGCCGTCAATTACTCCAGACGAACTCTGGCGGCGGCTGTCAGGTTTCCTCGAAGCCGTCCTGCCGGTCGCGGAGGAAGCCGGCGTCAGGCTTGCGGCGCACCCGGACGATCCACCCATGCCAACCATGCGCGGCCAGCCTCGGCTGGTCTATCAGCCGCACCTTTACCAACGTCTTATCGATCTGCATCCCAGCCCGGCCAACGCCCTGGAGTTCTGCCTGGGCTCCCTCGCCGAAATGACCGGAGGCGATGTGTATGAGGCGGTCGAGCAATACAGCCGCCAGGGCCGGCTGGCCTACGTCCATTTTCGCAACGTCAAAGGTAAAGTGCCCTGGTATCGCGAAACCTTCGTGGACGACGGCGACATCGACATGATCCGTGTCCTACAGATCTTGAAGAAGAACAATTTCGAGGGCATCCTCATCCCGGATCACACGCCACAAATGACCTGCGATGCGCCCTGGCACGCAGGCATGGCGTATGCCCTGGGCTACATGCGCGCGGCGTTGCAGATGCTGGCGTAATTTGAGCGCATGAGCAAACTGGACAATGGTCGAGGAGAAAAGCCTAAAGGCGAACACCCGGCGCTTCACGTGGGCCAAGTTTTGGGACCACGGATGCGAGGCCTTTTCTTGCCCGAAGCGATGTCGCACAAGGTTTGTTATATTTAATCAAGTACTGTTCAGAACGGCGCGCATTTATCAAAATTGCGCCTTCACGGGCAATCGGACTCGAAAGGGGATTGGTGGGGATCGGTTGGAATTGGAGGTGATTGGCGGCGGATCAGCCCATCTTTATTGCCTGGAATGGCGATCCGCCTCCCGCCCGAGAAGCCCGGCCAAGGCCGCCGCATCTTGTCTCGCCGGGATTGGCCGCCGATAATCTGACTCACGGCGGCCAACGGGCAATCTGCGTTGGAAAACGGCTAAAACAAAGGGGTTTTGAACTGGATTGCTGCCGCAATCCCAGAAAAGGTATAAAGGCAGGCATTTGACTCAGAAGGTGTAAAGCGATCCCACATTTCCCACGGCCTCCCGGAAACCCCCCGATGCCTTTTTAACCCTCCTCCCATTCGGCCGCCCACCGGCCGCGCTGATTCTCTACTACTGGGCTCGGCCCATCCTCTTCCAGATTACGCCCGTCGCTGGCCATCTCCTCTCCTTGGTGATTGCCTTCATTGTCATCGCCGCCGCGCTGGTCTGGGCTGTTCTCTGGATTATTTTCCCCGTCTTCGTTTACTTCCAACTGCGCGATGTCATCCGCGCCCTGCACCAAATCGAACGCAACACCCGCCAGGCCTTGCCCACGCCCGAGACCCGCGAAAGCCTCGCGGAGCAAAGCCCATCTTGAAAAACAAAGCGCCGGCCAGGTCTGCCCTGGCCGGCGCCGCACACTGTTCAAATTCTCTCTCACCCTTTCTTTCAGGACTCCCCTCCATCATCCCGCCTTGCCAGCTTCTCTTTGACCGCCCGGCGCACAAGCTCCGACACGCTGATGTTTCGCTTGACGCAAAAAGCCCTCACGACTTCATGCAGCGCAGGATGAACTCTAAAGCTCTGTTGCAATCGAACTCCCTGATGCGTCCCGAAACAAACCGTTATCCGCGACGAAAACCGCTCGCGTAAGGCGCCTCTTGTCTTATTCATAACTGCCCTTTCTCAAGACCAAGGCTAATTGTTCTGCGGACGAAAACACGTCGTATTGGTGGACACATCCCGATACATGCGCCTTAGCCGCGCACGTTGCCCCTTGCTGAGCCAGCCAGCTTTCCAGGAGTCGATATCAAAGCTGGCTGCCGTGTCCACTATTCGTTGCTGAACGGCCCAGCCCAGGAACAGCTTCACAGTCACCCCCAGGCACTCGCAGAGGGCTTGCAAAGCCGCGCGCCCCTCGCGAGAGATTTGCACCCTGAGAAAGCAGCCCCCCCGCTTACCCCGCCGGCGGTGCATCGGCGGGTGACACTCAGCAATGGAAACGGGATAGCTGAGCACCGGGCCAGGCTCCCCAACCCCAATTTTGATTTGCGCCTTCCGGCCTTGGTTGCTACTGCTTGCCTGGACTCGATTGGGATTTCTCTTCATTAGGTTCTTTCAGTCGGGTCTTGACCCCTGGCGATGTTTGCGCGCCAGGGCGTTTTTGTTGCGCTTCCTCCGCCAAGACCCATTGGAGCAGACGAAGCGTTACTTCGCCGCCCGGCTCATACTTGCCGGACAGCCATTCGCTTATCCGAGAGAGCGAAACGCCCAGATCGCGGGCGAGCTTTGCCTTGCGGCCCTTGGCCGTTGTCATACCCCGCACATCGGATAGCAGTTTTTCCATCTCGGACTTCACGGCAGGAGTATTACGGTTTTCAGAACATGCCGTCAACAAGGAAGATGACTCCTTTTTCTCCTTTGCCTTTTCGTAATGCCGCAACACGTCCGAGGCTATCGCTGATTGGCCCGCGAGGCGCTTGGCCGAGAATAGGAAAAGGCATTCAATCCAGGCGATGCCCGTCGCCAGTTTAGCGGATCGGCCTTCCAGAGCTGCCCAATGCCGCGCGTAGGGCCAAAGCCAGCTTTCGGGTAGCTCGGCGCCTGGCGGTTCGAGGGCAAGGGCAAGCAACAAGGCTCGATTTGCCGCGGCGAATTGGCAAAACGAGACGTTGTGGCCTAAGCCGATCTCGTACACTCTCGGCAACAGGAGCAGCCAGTTTAGATACAATGGGTCTTTTCCCTCGGCCAACCAAAGCGGATTGATGGGCGGCGTCTCCGTGCCCATCGAGTGACGCAACGAATCGAGCAACTTGCGCGCGTCCTCATAACGCAGGGGCATCCGGCCCAACTCCACCCGCGAGATGACACCAGCCCCGACACCGCTGCGCAACGCCCAATCCTCGCGGGAAAGTCGTGCCTCGGTTCGCAGCCGCTTCAATCGGCGAGCAATCGCCAGATCGTTTGCGTTCAGTGTGGCCTTGCGTGGCATGGGGAATGATAGGACGCCAGCCAGGCAAAAGAAACTTGTTGAAGGAACACTCTTAGTGTGCTTTATTGGCTCCGCGAGAGTTCCGAAGGCGGGATTGGCAAACGCGACAAACGCGCTTTGCGGCTGGGATAGAGTTGCAGGAGAAAAAGAAGGGCGCAGAAAGATGCGCCGATTTTTGTGCCGAGCAGAACACAGAATACGGGGAATGCGAAGGGCGAAAGATTAGACGCGATGGCTGTCCGCCGGTTCATGACCGAGGCCGCCCTTGACCTCAGCGCACTGGCAAAGGCATCCGGCATGACCCCCAAGTCTCTTTCAGACGCCCTCGTGGCGGGCGTGCCCTTCGCCGCCACGCGCGCCCGCATCGAAAAGGGTTTTGGCTATAGATACCCAATCTGGAGCAACGCGCAGGACCTCGACGATAGGAGGCTCTGTATGGAGAGATTTCAGTTTGATCCTGTGTGTGAGGGCGTGCGGTTCCTCCGCAAAATCGCACCCCGCATCGGCGCAGATTTTTCAGGTTGCTTCACGAAAGCCCAGATGGAACGAGTTTGTTTTCATCGAGCAGCTGCAACTCCCGCAACTTTAAAGGCAGGTGTGGCCAAATGAAACCGGAGATTGCACTGACCAAAGCTCAAATTCCGCACGCTGCGGAATTTGGCCCGCGCGTCAGCCAGGCTTACGACGATGCCACCGAGGCCACCCGAGACGCCATCCATAAATGCTTGCACGTCGGCACCCTTCTGAACGAATGGAAGACCGCTTGCGGGCACGGCCAATTCCTCAAACTGCTACGGACTGAGGCGCCCCAAATCTCCGAGGACACTGCCGAACGATGGATGCGCGCGGCAGCCAACCTGCTAGCCGGGCTGCCGGTACCGCCGGATTGTCGGCAAACCCCCGTTTCGACGTTGTTGTCAACGCCGCCGGAACATTTGCCCGCGCCCGCTCGAAAGTGGAGGCTGGATTGGAAGGCCAGCACTTCCGGCAAGACCATTAAAGATTGTTTGTGTCGGCTTTCCACGGACGGCGACCGGGCGCAGTCTGGCAAACGCAAGGAAGAAAAAAGCATATCCCTTTTCGTCGCGCAGACCATGCGTCGATTGGGGCGGCGGCTGTCGGGCTGGACAGCCTCGTCCGAGCATCAGAAAGGCGAAGTCAAAGAGGTAGTTTCCGCCGCGTTCCAGGGAGCTACTGTAAAGCTCGGCGCCAAGGTGATTAGTTTTGACGCCTGGCCGCTGGACATTTGTGAAGCCATTGCCCAGGCGGCAGCCCGAGCCGCGAAGTTTCGAAATTCTTGCAGAACCAAAAACCCCATCACCAGACCTGCCGTCCCCAATCTTGTATGAGACCTATTCGAGAAACGATTACCTGCCTGGGCGAAGACCTTCGCGCCTCACTGAAGAAAGTATTGGAAATGGCCAAGACCGCCATGGCCGCACCCACTTACCATAAGGACGGCAACCACGCCACGAAGGCGGCCCTCGCGCACGGTATCGGCGCCATCTGTGCCGCGGAGGTCTGGCCACGATACTCGCAAATTGCGGATTCTCGTTTGAAAACCATTATGGGCGCGGACACCAGCGACGCCAACCTAGGAATCCTCTCGGGCACACTGGTTTCCCAGCGGACGTTGGAACTGTTTGATTACCAGTTGGACTGGTTTCTTCAGCGTGTAGTACGCGATTATTCGGATGAACCTGCCACGTTAAGCCAAGTCCTGGCAATCCCCCTGATGGTAGTTCCGGCCCTGATGACCTACAATCCTGCCATCGGCGCCGCCGGAGAGCCTACCGGCTGGAACACAACCACCCCGGCGCAGGCAGTTAATGCAACCGTCACACTGGACGAGCACGTCGGCGCCCGAATATTAACCGACACCAATGTTTTGGCGAGCACGATGCGAAAGCTCATCGAGGAACAGGCCCCCGGCGCTGCTTACATCCTGGCAAAGCACTTGTCCGAGAAATGCTATGCGAAGATGACCCCTGCGAATTTTGGGGCTTATGCCGCCGTTGTGCAACTGAAAGTGCCCACAGCATTTGCCAGCTACACTGTTGCGCTGAACGATTTCGCTGGGTCAAGCCTCTGCGAGCTGGATGGCATTTTCACACCAAATCAGGTTCCGACCACCGACCGGACCGCCGTTTTGACTCCGCTTTATCACGAAAAGATCGCCAGCGATCCACGCTTTATTGCCGCATTCTCGGCCCGCGACGACGCCGACAAGCCGAGTTTGAATACTGCCCCCAAAATAGGGACCTTCTGGCCGCTCTGCGCCCCGAACCTGACCGCAACGAACGCAACGCCGAACCTCGTTGGGTTCGCCATGCATCGGGCTGCCATTATAGCCGCGGTGCGGCCGCCGAACGATTACACGAAGTTTCTCCCCGAGGCCAGAGAAGCCAGCCTGGGGCGCGTCCTCCAACTCACGGCACAGAACGGCCTCACCGGCCTGTTGATCGAGCATATCGACCACTCCAAAGGCTACGCCAGTTGGCGCTTGTGTATGATCCAAGGTGCGGGCATCGGCGATAATCGCGGCGGCCTGTGCATCCTCAGCAAATAAATCGACACCCTCAACACTGTCAAGCCAAAATTGTATGTCAAGCCAACCTTCCCCCAAAGCCGCCCCGGCCGCCCCCATGTCGCAGAAAGAAATCCTCCTTAAGCACGCCGGGGCCTGGGAAAACCTTTCCACCGAACTTAACCGGTTGGACGCCCTCGAACCGGGACTGCGCGCCGAGGCGAAACGTATCATTGATGAAATGGGCGAAACGGCCAGCCTGGATACTCTGCTCGCCAAGCCCCAGGGACAGCAATTCGACGCGGCCACAGACCAGAACGCGCGGACGCTCAAGGTCATTGAGACTAAGCTGCAGCTTATGCCGGGCGTTAAAAAGCGCCTGAGTGACGAGCTCAATAAGGTCAATGCCTACATCCGGGATACGAGTCGCCAGCTTTTCGCCCAGGCCAGGCAAACCGCGCGGGATAAGGTCGAGGAATTGATGCAAACCGAGTATGCCCGCGCCCTCAAGGCTTGTGGCGGAGACGACGAGCGCGCCAAGACCGCGGCCAGGGCCTTCGTTGAAAACTCCGAGGCGAAAAAATGGTACGACTATTTTGGCTACGCCATCCTGCCCGATCCAGTATCGGATCAACCTGCCTACGTCATTCGATACTTGGAGAAATTCGAGAAGGGCGCCCCGGTTTCCGATTTGCCGAAATCCTGAAACCCGTGTCCAAAAACGCTTTTGTTTCTGTTGGTTCAGGTTTGGCCTGGCCGCCGTTGCGGAGGCGGCCGCCGCTGGACGGCGGCGAGTCGGGGCGGCGGCGGTGTGTGCCGCCGCCCCTGGCGGAGATGCTTATGTTTGACCAACCATTTGAAGACCCGGCTGAAGAACCCGACTTTGACACCCCGCTTGACGATGCTTGCCAGAGGGAATTGGACAGGATTGTCCGGGAACACACTCGGCACTACGCCGAGTTCGGCACGCTTAAGTCGGAGCAAGCGACGATCGAACGGCAGATTGACCGCCTTATATCCCAAGGGCGATTTGACTCAGAACACCCTACATCCGAGGCGGCCCAACTTGCCTGTCGGCTGCAATTCCTCCGCGTGGCCATCACCAAATGGTGGGCCGCCGAAGAAACCTTAACGGCCCGGCTGCACGAATTTATCCCATGAATTTGGCCCTTTACAGTGGCGGCGGAGCGGGCCTAGTGTCGGAACGGGACACTAGAAAATGCACGCCCGTTAGGTTCACTGTCCCTGCTCCCGCGTGGGTGGCACGCGGGAGCCTTTCCCTCCGATCCCGATTTCCGCGTTCACGACCGGGTGCCGAGCTAACCCGACGGGCAAAATTCGGCCTTTCGCGGCGCGCCGCGAGGGGGTACAGCGCATTGGAGGGCCGCAACGGCACAAAACCCTCGCACCGGGCCTTTCGGACGCGCCCAAGGCAAAATCAGGTTTTTCAGAAATGCACAATAATCCCGACAGGAGTGCATTTTATGAAAACCAAGTCCACAAAGCGCCCCGGCAATCGCCTCGGCGTGCATAATTTGGCGGCCATCTTCCCCGGCACGCCGCCCGAGGCATTGAAGGCCAGGGCACTCCAAGAAGCGGATCGCCTCATGGCTACCGGCATTTTTTCATTGGCGATGGCGGCTTACGCCTTGCGCCTTCATCCCTCCACCCTTTGGGGATGGCGCAAGCAAAAGGCTAAAGCCAACTAAGCGCCCCAATGCTAAGGCTCCCAAAACTGGCCCCGCTTCCGATTCCCCCACCGCCTGACCGTTCAGAAATCGGCACAGCCGAGGCCGCCCGGCGCCTTAGAATGTCTCAACGCAGCGTTCAGCGCCTATGCAAGGATCGCGTTCTCATAAAAGGCCAGGAATGGCGATGCTCTCGTTCGGGTCGTTACATCATTCGCGCGTTCGGTATTCAGCGCCTGCTCGCTTGTTTGCTCCTGTTAAAAATCTTTTCGTGCTTCTGTTTTCACCATGAGCCTGATTATTTCCAAAGCTGTTTCACTGTGAACCCACATTAACCCCTTACCCCCAACCCAAATGGAAGCCGCCCCTTCCACGAACCCACCCGTCCCCCCCGCCGTCCCCGACGGCAAACCCGAGCCCCCCGCCAAAACCGATGCCCCAAGCCCGCACTTGCACACGGCGGGCGAGCTGGCAGCCGCTCTGGGCTTCACCAAGCCCGCCGTCTTGGATTATTTGAAGGCCGCGCCTCCTAGCGGCGCTAAAATGGTCCGAGGCCAAAAGGCCCGGGCCTGGCAATTCTGCGCGCTACCGGCGGCCCTGCAAACCAAACTTGAAGCCGTTGCCCAGGCCCAAGGTTTCCGCAATGCCCACGCCTTGCTTGCGCCACAGAGCCAGGCCGCGCCCGCGTCCACACCGTCCACCATGTCCACCGTCCTGCACGGCGAATTATTAGATTGGATCAAGGACAACATCCCCGACCGCAATCGTCTTAGGAACCGGGACAAGGAGGCGAAGGGCGCCATGCCCGCCGATGAACTGGCCTGGGCCGAAATACTACGCCACTACCAAAATTTGCTCGCGGCGCTAGAACCTCCGCCAAACAAGCTGGCGTTGAAAGCCTCGCTTCTGGATTTCCTGCTGGCCGAAATTCCCGGCCTCGTGCGCACTACATCACACAGACAGGCCCGCGCTCTACGTCGAACCTTTGACCGCAAGTTAGCCAAGTTTACCAAGGCCGGTCGGGAGAGCTTGCGCGATGGCCGGGTGAGATCGGGTAACTTCCGCGACACTCTGTGCTCGGCATGTTGGGAAAAGATACACATGCGGGCTGCTAGCCTCGGAGGTAAGGTAGCCTCGGCATGGAGGCAGTTGAAGCAAGAGGGCAAGCTGTGCGCGCGCTGCGCCCAACGCCATCGTTTCGACATGCGCGCTCACAAGTCCTACGTGCCCGCAACGATTCGCGCCTGCGTTTCTCCCTTTGCCGATGCGGCTCAGGAATGGTTGAAGAGCGAGGCCGCCGGCCGCATGGCCGGACCTTACATCCCACGCGATCACTCGGACTATGCGCCCGGTGATTACTTCGTGGCCGATGACGTGACCTGGAACCACAACATCCACAAATTCAATGCCGATGGCGGCGTGGCCTTCTACCGGCCCGAGTGCCTTTACTTCGCGGACCAAAGAACCGGCTACCCTGTCGGATTCCTGCTCATCGATGGCCACTACAACGCACGCCACATCCGCCAAGCCTTGCTGAACACGCACGATCTTTTTGGCCTGCCCCACAAAGGCTTGTGGTTTGAAAATGGGGTGTGGCGGGCTCGCCTCGTGGCCGATAAAGGCCCGCATTGGGTGGATTTTGTCGAAACTGAGGATGGGCTGAAAACACTGGGCGGCTTGGTGAAAATAAAGAACCACAGGGCACGCAATCCGCGCAGCAAAGTCATTGAGGGCGATTTCCGCATTCTTCAAGAAAGGATGCGCTGCTTGCCTGGCTTTGTCGGCTTCAACGAGCGGGAGGAAAAATCCGACGCTCAAAAAGATTTGGAGCGGCGAGCAGTGGCGGGCAAGGAGGACCCCCGCAATGCATCAATGACGCTCGAAGACTTGCGTTCCCATCTCTCCACCATCCTGCAAGAGTTTGCTGAGGAGCCTCAGAACGGGGCGCGCAACCCTGGCCGATCCCCTGCCGAGGGATGGCGCGAAGGCATCAACTCTAAGCCCCTTCGCAAGCTCCCGCCGGAAGCTCGCTGGATACTTGCCACCTGCCGCCAGCTCCGCCCGGTCAATGCGAACGGCATCGTCCTGACGTTCAATAAACACGAAAAATGGACTTACGCCGATGAAGGGCTCGGCGCGTTTCTCGGCCAGCAAGTCTGGGCGCATTACCATTTGGATTGCCCGGAGCTGCTCACCGTCTGTGACCTCAAAAAGACCAGGTTTATTAGCGTGAAAGGAATCCGCCTGCCTGCCAACAGCGCATCCTCCGAGCAGTTGGCCAGCGCACACAAACAGATCGCCGGGTTTAACCGTGTCGCCAGAACCATTGCCGGGGCGGCCCGCAACTCCATCGCCGCCACAGTCACAAACGACAACGATTTTACCCCCGCCCAACGGCAAATCGGCATCGAGATCGAGCAGGACAAGGCCGCTCACGTCGCCGACGTCGAACGCGCCGGCGCTGCCAAGCGAACCAAGGAAAAGCAGGGCGAGCGTATGATCCTCGAAGGCCTGGCCGCGATGCGGGAGGCTGAAAAAGGGCAAACCACATGATCCCCGAAAGCGCCATTTCCCCGGACCTGCTGGCCGCAAAGCTCGCGCACGCCGAGAACCTCGAACGCCCGGACTTGGCCAAACGGCTTGAGACCGATCCCGGCCTCGTTGAGCTGCTCTGGTTCATCCAGTGGCGCAGTTTTCAGCCAGGAGGGCTAAATCAGTTTGTCGCCGATTTAATTGCAACCTGCCCAGACCGTTTCATCACGAGCGCCATGCGGGCCGCCGGGCCGCCCCACAAAGAGCGATATACTCTCGCCCAATGCTGGCCTATCTGGCGCCAGAGTTGGGATGGGCGCGGATGGACCGCCGCCGACGCCAAACAGTATCAGATGACCACTTGGCCTTGGCCTACAGGCTTGAACGATTTCACAACCTGGCTGGCTTTGCATTTTGACCCCGACCTTACGCTTGAGCAAATTGAACGCGGCCGAAACTGCGATAAGCAGGCCATCCTTCAAGGTGTCGAACATTTCAACTGGCCCTTTCTCAAAGCGCACTGCCTCGCCCGCGCCGAGGCCGACTTGCCCTCTTATTTGCGCGATCTCTGCGCTGAGAAAAGCACCCCGTTAGACGGGCCGACTTACTGCCCGGACCTCCTGAGCCTCATTGCCGATTACATGAGCCGCCATGCCGATACCGCCGGGCTGCGCCTCGCCGAAACCGAGGTAACGCGCAAGGTGTTTGACGGCCTGGAATATGCCCACTCCGAGCGCAAATTTATCCGCATCGAGGGAAATGCCAGGTTCGGCAAAACCGAGTCCGTCAAGACTTGGTGCCTCAGATACCCAGGCCGCGCCCGTTTAGTCACCGTTCCGTGTTCAAACCGCGACAGCGATTTGATCCGCGCCGTTGCCGACGCCCTGGGGATGATTGTCTCCCCCGGCGCGGGAAGCTACGCACTGCGTGAGAAAGTCGAGTTTATCATCCGCCATGGCCGCCTTGGATGGGTCTTTGACGAAAGCCATTTTTTGTTCCCGACTCGCTACGGCCCGCACACTACGCCCACCCGCCTTAACTGGCTCCGCCAGCAAATCGTTGATCTCGGCCTCCCTTGCGTCCTAGTGGCCACGCCTCAAGCCTATGAGGGGCAACGCGCCCGCTTTGACAGGGCCACCCGATATAACATGGAGCAATGGACGGGCCGCATTTCCCGGCGGATTCAACTGCCCAATGAACTAGAGGAATCAGAGCTGCTCGCCGTTGCCAAGCTTCACTTTCCGGCCTTTCCCGATGCCGGATTGAGAATTGCCGTTGGTGCCGCTCTCAAATCCAACAGTTACCTAAAAGCCATTGAGGACGTTGCCACACTCGCCCAATGGAAGGCGCGTCAAAGGCATTCCAACGCGGTCAAGACATGCGACCTGGAAGCCGCGATCCTGGAAGCCATCCCCGGCGCCGGCGATATTTTAGGGCGCCCGCGCCTGGCACCGGCTGTGCAATCCGAGCAGCCCGCACGTCGCCCGCGCCCCCGCCGCAAGAGCGCCGCCGAGACCGTGCGCGAGCTTCTGCCAGGCGCGTCCCGGCAAGCTGATTTTAGCCCTGATTCTGCCCCACGCAGCGGAGCGATCCCCGCTTCCTCCGTGGCCGTAGATTAGGGCCTTAAACAGTCGAAAATTTGAAAGCCGCTCAAAAGCGGCCCTTACCATTTATACTCCAATCGCCCCCCGCCTCTTTTTTCGACTTTACGGCTTTACCCCTTTTTCGAGACAAATTATCCGTCTTTACGCAAAATCGCCCCCCCACCGCTCTGCAATCCCATAGCCGAACCCAAGCCAAGGAAGCATGGAGTTCGCGGCTCTGCAACATCGCCGGGCGTGTGGCCTTGGTCGACGCCGTTGCGCCCATTTC
>Ga0209517_10000647_pt1 | contig 57982 bp, 59 predicted proteins | sample PeaSoiMetSII2010_FD_187695 | JGI IMG/M metagenome (GOLD analysis project Ga0209517, IMG submission 187695) | Peat soil microbial communities from Weissenstadt, Germany - SII-2010 (SPAdes) (version 2) | ecosystem: Environmental > Terrestrial > Soil > Wetlands > Peat | place: Germany...
ACCTTGGTGGGGTCGATGATGCCGGCTTCGACCAGATCGACATACTCCTTGCGCCCGGCGTCGAAACCGTAATTGCCCTTGCCGTCGATCATGCGAGCGACCACGACGCCGCCGTCGACCGCGGAATTCTCGGCGATCTGACGCGTTGGCGCGTCGAGGGCGCGCCGGAGGATCTGCACCCCCGTTCGCTCATCGCCCTCGCATTTGGTCTCCTCGTCGGCAACCGCATCGATACAGCGCAGCAGAGCCAGGCCGCCGCCCGGGACGATCCCTTCGGCGACCGCCGCCTTGGTCGCGCTGATCGCGTCGTCGAGCGCCTCCTTCCGCGACTTCATCTCGGCTTCCGACGGTGCGCCGACGCGAACCACGGCGACCCCGCCCGATAGCTTTGCCAGCCGCTCCTGCAATTTCTCGCGGTCGTAGTCGCTGGTCGCCTTCTCGATCTCGCGGCGGATCTGCTCGACCCGGCCTTGGATTTCCGCATGCTGGCCGGCGCCACCGATGATCGTGGTGTTGTCCTTGTCGACCACCACGCGTTTGGCGCGTCCAAGCTGTTCGATCGTCACGTTTTCGAGCTTGAGGCCGACTTCCTCGGCGATGACCAGCCCGCCGGTCAAGACGGCGATGTCCTGCAGCATCGCCTTCCGGCAGTCCAGCCACGCGATCCCGCGAACCTTGCCGCCAACGCGAGGATCAGCGCCGAAGCGATTCCTTGAGAGCGGGAAGATCGCTGGTGTTGATGATGTCGCCGGGTTCGAGCCAGCCGCGGCGCGCCTGATCGACGGCATAACGCATAAAGCCGAGTTCCGCGACACTGTGGGCATCGGTCGAAAGCACCAACTTGACGCCGATCTCCTTCGCGAGCTTACAGTGCCATTCATTGAGGTCGAGCCGATCTGGCTGGCCGTTGACCTCTACTGCGCATCCTCGCTCGCGCGCGCCGGCCAGCACGTGCTCCATGTCGATATCGTATCCCGGGCGCTCCTCGATCAGGCGGCCAGTGGGATGAGCCAGCACAGCGAGATGCCGATTATCCATCGCCTTCAGCAGCCGGGCCGTCTGCTTGTCGCGTGGCAGATCGAAGGCGGAATGCACCGCGCCGACCGCGAAGTCGAGCCGCGCCAGGATGTCGTTCGGGAGATCGAGCCGACCATCTTCGAGAATATCGACCTCGACCGACTTCAGCACCGCAATGTCGGATAGAGTTTCGTTGAGCCGCGCGATTTCCTCGATCTGCCGGGCCAGGCGCTTGGCGTCGAGTCCATGCGCGACGGTGACCCGCTTGCTGTGATCGCTGATCGCCAGATAAGAATAGCCACGCTCTCGCGCCGCTTTCACCATCTCAGCCAACGAGGCCCGGCCGTCGCTTGCGGTCGTGTGGGCGTGGAGATCTCCGCGGATGTCGGCGAGCGTTACCAAATGTGGCAGCTTCCCCCGGCGTGCGGCTTCGATCTCGCCGTGGTCCAAGCGCAGTTCCGGTTCGATATAGGGCAGACCGAAAACCCGGTAGATTTCCTCCTCGGTGCGCGCGGCAATGCGGTGTGTCCCGTCGAATAGGCCATATTCGTTGAGCTTGAGTCCACGCGCCGCGGCGATTCCCCGCAAGGCGATGTTGTGCGGCTTCGATCCGGTAAAATACATCAGCGCGGCGCCGTAATTCGCTGCGGAGACCACACGTAGGTCGACCTGCATGCCATTGCGGAGCACGACCGACGATCGGGTCGGGCCACGTGCGAGCACCTGCGCAACATCCTAAGAGACAAAGCGCTCGACGATTTGAGGGCCTCGCGTCGCCGCAATGACGATGTCGAGGTCGCCGACAGTTTCCTTACGTCGCCGGTAGCTGCCGGCGACCGCCGCCTGGCTGACGCCTTTCGCAGCACGGAGATAGCGCAGGAGCGGCTCAGCGACATCCTCGGCGACCGGTCGCCTGATCCGCGGCGCAACCCCGGCCCGCTTCTCGGCTTCTTTCAGAATGCGCTTCTCGGTCTTCTCGCCAAAGCTGGGCAGTTCTCGGATCTTGCCGGATTTAGCGGCCGTCGCGAGGTCGGCTAGCGTGTGGATGCCGAGGTGGTGGTAAAGCAACTGCACCCGCTTTGGGCCCAGACCGGGGACATCGAGTAAGGCGAGTAAGCCGGGCGGCGTCTTGTGCTCCATCTCGTCGAGCACGGCGATATGGCCGGTCTCGGCGAGTGTCTCGATCTTGTCGGCGAGGTCCTTGCCGATGCCCGGAAGCTCGGCCAAGTCCTCGCCCGCCGCGGTCATCGCCAGCACATTGCGCGGCAACTCGCCAACGACGCGCGCAGCATTGCGATAGGCGCGGATGCGGAACGGGTTGCCGCCTTCAAGTTCGATCAGATCGGCCAGCTTCTCCAGGCTACGGGCGATATCGGAATTTAAAACGGGCACGGGGCATCCCAGGCTGGTCGGTGGTGAGCAGCATCGCTTCGCCTGGATAGCGACACCTTGATTCAGATCAGCCTTCGTTGCCGGCCGCGATCTTGATGCAGATCAACCCTCGTCAGGGGCTTTGCTGGCATCCTGTGTGACATACGATTGGAAACTCGCGATGGATATTTCCGTAGCCGAGCTTGCAGCGCCGCAGGGCGATGGGACAGGATCCGCGTTCGCCGCCGCGGCGGGTGCTGTCGCGGGCGTCAGCCGGACCAACGCCCTTATCGCCGTCAAGCTGCGCCAGGCTGCCGATATCCTGGCGGCGCAGGCGGCGGACCCGTTTCGCGTTCGCGCTTATCGTAATGCCGCCCAGTCGGTTCTGGCATTGCCAGACGATCTCGGCCTCGTCGCCGAGCGGGGCGGCCGCAAAGCAATCGAAGCCGTCCCGGGAATTGGCACTTCGATCGCCAGCGCTATCGCCGAGATGCTGGCGACCGGGCGTTGGCGCTTTCTCGAACATCTGAAGGGCGCCGCCGAACCCGAAAAGCTGTTTCAAGCAGTGCCCGGGCTCGGCCCCGCATTGTCCCACCGGCTGTGCGAAGAGCTGGGCATCGAGACGCTCGAAGCGCTGGAGGCTGCGGCTCACAGCAATAGGCTAGAGACCGTGCCCGGCTTTGGATCGCGACGTGCCGCGATGGTACGCACCGCCCTCGCGGAAATGCTTGGCCACGTTCGCAGTTCACCGGTTTCACCCCACGAAGAGCCGCCAGTCGACCTGTTGCTCGATGTCGATCGCGAGTATCGACAGCGCACTGCGGCGGGTGATCTCATCGAGATCGCTCCCAAGCGCTTCAATCCGAGTAGCGAGGCCTGGCTGCCTGTTCTCCATACCGTTCGCGACGGTTGGTATTTCACCGCGCTCTACTCCAACACCGCCCGCGCCCATCAGCTCGGCCGTGTGACGGACTGGGTGGTCATCTACTTCCACAAGGATCAGTGGCCGGAAGGTCAGCGCACGATCGTGACAGAACGGAGCGGCATGCATAGGGGGAGTCGCGTCGTCCGCGGCCGCGAGGCGGAATGCTTCCCCGGTCCCGCCGAGGCAACAACGGAGGTAACGAAGAGTGTCGGAGCCGATCGCCGCCGCTCGCTCGCAAGCTGAAATCCGCTCTTCGACGTCGCAGGCCGAGATGAGACTGCTTGGCCTTGTCCAAGAGGTCGCACACGAACTTAACCCATCCCGGACTGCACCCGTCGCCCTGCTCGACAGCCGGCTCGACCGGGATCTCGGCATCGACAGCATCGGGCGGGCGGAATTGGTTCTCCGCATCGAGGCCGCATTCGGCGTGACCCTCGCTATGCGCACGCTCGCCGAAGCCGAGACCCCGCGAGACCTTTTGAGTGCCGTCTTGAGTGGCGGAAAAGCCACCGGCATCCCGCAGTATCGCGCGACGCGCGCGCCAGTACGCCTGGATGTGATTACAGCGCCGGCCAATGTTGGCACGCTCTGCGCGGCGCTGGACTGGCACGCCGCAAACCATCCCGACCGGCCGCATATCATCCTCGAAGAAACCGACGCGGAGGTTCCTCCGATCTCCTATCGCGAGCTTGCCGAGCGTGCACACCGGGCGGCGAGCGGGCTGCGGGAGCTCAATATCGCCGCTGGCGACCGAGTCGCGATCATGCTGCCGACCAGCGCCGACTTCTTCGTCGCCTTCTTTGGCGCGCTGTACGCCGGCGCGATCCCGGTGCCGATCTATCCGCCGGCCCGGGCGAGCCAGATTGAAGAGCACCTGCGTCGACAAGCCGGCATTCTTGGCAACGCCGAGGTTAAGGTGCTGCTGACTTCACCTGACATGCGCGGTGCGGGTGGTGTGCTGCGCTCGCTGGTGGAGAGCCTCGCACATGTGACCGGTATCGATGATCTTCCCGTTGCGGCCGAGATGGCATTGCCGCGGATCGAAGAGCCAGGGGCGACGGCACTCATCCAGTACACCTCAGGCAGCACCGGCGCGCCCAAGGGCGTCGTGCTGACCCATGCCAACATCCTCGCCAACGTCCGGGCACTCGGGTCGGCCCTGGAGGTGTCCGCGGCCGACACCTTTGTCTCGTGGCTGCCGGTCTATCATGATCTTGGATTGATCGGCGCGTGGCTTGGCAGCCTCTACTATGGCGCGCTCCTGGTGCTCATGCCGCCGCAACGTTTCCTGTTACGGCCGGAGCGCTGGCTGTGGGCGATCCACCGGCATCGGGGTACCTTGTCCGCCGCCCCTAACTTTGCTTTCGATCTTTGTGTGCGCAACATCGATGACGCGGCGATCGAGGGTTTGGACCTGTCATCGCTGCGGTTCGTGGCGAACGGGTCAGAGCCGGTCAGCGCCGTCACGCTGCGGCGCTTTACCGAGCGGTTCGCGCGGTACGGCTTCCGCGCCGAAGCAATGGCGCCCGGCTATGGCCTCGCCGAGAGCACCGTTGCTCTGACGTTGCCGCCCCGGGGTCGGCCACCGCTGATCGATCGGATCAAGCGGCTAAGCCTCAGCGAACGAGGACTCGCGGAAGCTGCCCACAACGAGGAGCCGGCAACCGAGCTTGTCTCTTGCGGTCAGCCGCTTCCCGGACACGAGATCCGCGTGGTTGACGACACCGGGCACGAGCTCCCCGAACGCCATGAAGGCCGGGCTCAGTTTCGCGGCCCTTCGGCGACCCGCGGCTATTTTCGCGACGCGGCAAAAACCCGGGCGCTGTTCGATCGCGATTGGCTCGAGAGCGGCGATCTTGGCTACATCGCTGGCGGCGAGTTGTTCATCACCGGCCGCACCAAGGACATCATCATCCGCGGCGGCCGCCATCTCCATCCGAGCGACATCGAAGAGGCCGTCGGCGATCTTGCGGGCGTGGAGCGGCGCGGGGTCGCTGCCTTCGGTAGCCACGACCCGCAATCCGGGACCGAGCGGCTGATTGTCCTTGTGGAAACAGCGCTGCCGCGCGAAGACCATGCCGAATTGCGCGGGCTTGTCGCGTCGGCAACGATCGGCGCTCTCGACGCACCGCCGGAAGAGATCGCCTTCATTCCCCCGCACACGCTGCCCAAAACGGCAAGTGGCAAGTTGCGCCGCAGCGCTGCCCGTGAGCTTTACGAAGCCGGAGAGCTCGAACCCCGCCGTTCACTGCGCCGGCAGATCCTCGGGCTCGGCGCGTCCGCCGTCGTGCCGGTGCTGCGCCGCTCTTTGCGCGCAACGAAGGCGTTTCTCTACGGCTGCTATTGGTGGACGGTTATCGGGCTGCTGGTGCCGGTTGTTTGGGCACTCGTGATATTGCTGCCGCGAGCTGCCTGGCGCTGGGCGGCAGTGAGGCTTGCGGCGCGGCTGGCCTTCGGGCTCACAAGAACGGCCTTCACGGTCGAACGCCGAGGCAAACTACCGGAGAGGGCCGTCATCGTCAGCAACCATGCAAGCTACATTGATCACCTTGCGCTGGCGGCGGCATTGCCCGGCGAATTGGCCTTCGTTGCCAAACGCGAGCTTGTGCGCAAGCCCATTGCGCGATGGGCGCTACAAAGGCTGGGTACGCTTTTTGTCGAACGCGCCGATATCGAGCGGGAAATCGAAGACGTACGACACATTGCGGAAGCCGCTCGCCGTGCGACGCGCCTCGTGGTCTTCCCCGAAGGCGGGTTGACGCGGGTCCCCGGCCTGATGCCGTTCAAGCTGGGTGCATTCTCGGTTGCCGTATCGACGGGACATCCCATCGTTCCTGTTGCACTCCAGGGCACGCGGTCGGTTCTGCGCGGCGACCAATGGTTCCCGCGGCATGGCCGGATCCAGGTGACGATCGGCGAAGCCATCGCGCCCCGGGACACCACGCTCGCCGAGGCGGTCCGCCTGCGCGATGCCGCCCGCGCCGTCGTGCTCAACGCCTGCGGCGAACCCGACCTCGAGGTCCGTTAGAATGAGAGATCACCGATGAAGCCCATCCTGGTCACGATCGATGGTTCCGAGGGAGCTCGCCATGCCGTAGACGCGGCCGCGGATCTGGCCGGCAAGCTGAATATCGACCTATGGATTTTGAATGTAATGGACGGGTTTCCTGACGAGGAACTGGCGCACTTCACGCGTGCAGAGCGAACCTCAGTGGGAGACGCGCTCGACGCGCGTGCAAAGCGCATCTCGACCGAGGCTAGGGCGCGCGCGGAAAGGCTTGGAGCCAGAACCGTTTATCTGCGATCCCGGTCGGGCGATTGTACGGAGGTAATCCTCGAGACCGCGCGCGAAGTCGGGGCGGCAGCAATCTTTGTCGGCAGACGGGGGCGCGGCCGCCTATCTGGCTTGCTGCTCGGCAGCGTCTCCCAGAAGCTCGCGTGTTTGGCTCCTTGCCAGTTGGTAATCGTTCCCTGAGTTTCGGCGGCCCACGCGCTCCACGCGGTCAGAAGCAGCCAGTAGATTCGTCGAGGATCAGCTCCATGCCGTCATGGGCAATCCGGGCTCCTCGGTGCGCTCGCGGCCGAGATGCCGGACAAGCGCACCGAGGAGCCACTCATCGCCGCCGACGATCTGCGATCCGCAATGCGTGAATACGGCACGCGTTACGCTTTGTGCTCGGCACCAGTCGAGCTGTGAGCGGACAGGCGCGTGCCCGAGCCAATCGGCGCCGCAATCAACTAGAATTCGGGTGTCTGCGTCCCTTATGAGCAAGGCGCTGTGGCGCCGATGCCGCTGGTTTTGCTTGCTGATGTTGGCCCGGATCCCGACGAAAGTCAGCATCATTGGATTGTCCACTGATCCGGGAAGCTGATTTGGATCAAGGCGGGTGTCTGCGATCCGTGGCCTGTCTGATCGCCATTCGGAGGTCGGAGTGGCGCCATGGAGATCATCGAGGCGATCTACCATCGACGATCGGTCCGCGACTACAAGGCTGATGCGGTTCCGCGCGAGGTGATCGATGCCCTCATCGCTGCGGCCGTTCACGCGCCAAGCGCAATGAACCTCCAGCCCTGGTCGTTCCTCGCCATCGAGGGCCGCGATCCACTTTTACAGTATGCCGAGCGGGCCAAGCGGCACCTCGTTGAGACGATGCTCCCCGGATCTCCGCTTTCCCAGTATCGCGAGCAACTACTGGACCCGGCCTTCGACATCTTCTATGGGGCGCCCGCAATGATAGTGATTGCCGCGACCTCTGATGCCGCACAGTCGGCCGAGGACTGTTGCATGGCGGCGCAAAACCTGATGCTCACCGCCTATGGCATGGGCCTTGGCACGTGCTGCATCGGCTTTGCTCGTCCGTGGCTCAATCTCGATGACACGAAATCCGAACTAAGCATTCCGGAACCGTACGTGCCGATCGCCCCGATCATAGTCGGGTATCCGAGGAGGGCCGTGCCCCGCGTCCCGCGTAAGCTGCCCGAGATGCGCCGGCTCGGTATCGGAGGTCGCGCCTCCCAGCGGTGACGGAGGACAGGCCACGGAATGACGCCGCGCCCGCGTGGCGGTGACATGTTAGCAATGGGTGTTCAATCCAACTCCTAATAGCCCATGCGCGCGTACAGCCTTGCTGCGATCAGGGTCAGGATCGCGACCGTTCCCAGCAGCACCCCAAAATCCAATAGCAAGCCGTAATCCGACTGGCCTGCGGACAGCATCAAGGTCCTGAGCGCGTCGACTTCATAGGTGAGCGGGTTGAGATGGGCAATAACCCGCAGCCAGCCCGGCATCAGCGACAGCGGGTAGATCGCGTTGCTGGCGAAGAAGATTGGCATCGTCAGGACCTGGCCGATGCCCATGAACCGCTCGCGCGTCTTCACGATGCAGGCAATGATCAGCGAAAACGTCGAGAACAGCGCCGAGCCGACCGCGATCGCGGCGGCGGCGGCGGCGCCGAGGATGCTCGCGGGATTGAGGTCAATGTCAACGCCGAGCGCGAGCGCGAGCAGGTAGACGATCACCGCCTGCGACAGGGCTCGGACGCTCGCAGACACAGCTTTTCCGATCACCAGTGCCGAGCGCGGCGCCGGACTGACAAGATAGCGTTGCAATACCCCAAGATCGCGCTCCCAGATCGCGGAGATGCCGTAGAAGATCGCCACGAACAGCACGCTCTGCGCGAGAATGCCGGGGGCGAGGAAGTCGAGGTAGCTTTCGCGGCCCGGCGCAATGCCACGAACCTGCGCCATCACCTCGCCGAACAACATCAGCCACAGTACCGGCTGCGCCGCACGGGTGAACAGCTCCAGCGGATCGTGGCGGAGCTTTTCCACTTCGGCGGCGGCCACGGCGAAGGATTGCGTCGCATAGTCGAACGCGCGGCTGATGCGGTCGTCAGCCATGCTCGCGGGCGGCGCGGCGCGCGCGTCTGGCGGCGCCATAACCTTCCTCCATCTCGGCTTCGCCTTTGCCCCCGACGAGCTGGATGAACACGTCGTCGAGCGTGGCGCCGGGCCCGACCCGGGCCTTGAACTCGGCGGGCGTACCGACGGCCGCGATATGGCCGCGATCGATCAGGGCGATGCGGTCGCAGAGTTCTTCGATTTCCTCCATGTGATGCGAGGTGATGACGATCGTCGTGCGGAACGACTCGCGGAGATCGCGGACGTGATCCCACACCGTCTCGCGCGCGACCGGATCGAGGCCGATGGTCGGCTCGTCGAGAAACAGGACCTTGGGCCGGTGCAGCAGATTTTGCGCGATCTCGAGACGCCGGATCATGCCGCCGGAGTAATGCCCGACCAGACGATCGGCGACCTCAGTCAGCTCCATTCGCGCGAGCGCCCGGGTGATGCGGGCATCCCGCTCGGTTCGAGGAATGCCGTAGAGCCGCGCCGAGAGCAGCATGTTCTCATAGCCGGTGGGCGCACCGTCGGCGGACAGCAGTTGCGGCACGTAACCGATGTGCCGCCGCACCTCGCCGGGCTGTCGCACGATGTCGTAGCCGACGATCGTGGCGGATCCCGAGCTTGGTGGCAGCAGCGTCGTTAGCATCTTGATGAGCGTACTTTTCCCGGCGCCGTTAGGACCGATCAAGCCGAAGATTTCGCCCTGCCGGATCGCGATCGTTGCGCCGTCGATGGCGACAAAGCCATCGAAGCGCCGGGTCAAGCCGCGGACGTCGATGACGGGACCCAACTCGGCCCCTTCCGGCTCTGAGAGAACCATCTCGGTTCGATCCTCTGCGCGTGTTACGGCCCGATATGTTGGGCCGGTCCGGCCACCAGTCGAACGCGTCTACCGTGAGCGCGCCATGGGCATCAGAAAAGACAGAAAGCGCCAATACCGCACTGATCCCGATCAACATGGCGCGAGGTCATGTGAGCGGACCGATTTTTGCAGGTCTTGATCTACGTCAAAGGCGCCGCGCCGGAAGAAGCCCATTCTTCACACTCCATAGAGGTGCCGGTAACGCCGGCCGCGTCCGGAGCAGCCGCCGAAAAGATCCTATTCAACGGAATTGCGGCCGATGAGCGGTCGCCGGAGGCGCCTTGCCAGCCAAAGCCCTTACCCGAGTACCCGATCGAGTTCCCGATCGGGCCACCCAAATTCTCGGCGAGCCCCCACTCTGCCATCGCCTTCGGAATCTTTAGTTCCCGATCCGGCCGCGCTCGAGGCCAGCCCGCTCTATTCCGAAGAGCTTGGCATCGATCTCGCGGCTCGGACAGAGGATCAGTATTTTCGCTGGTTTCTCGCCAGCCTACTGTTCGGCGGGCATATCAGCGAGACGATCGCTCGCCACACCTACCAAGCCTTCTGCCGCCATCGCCTGACGACGCCGCGCCGCATCCTCTCCGCCGGTTGGGACTTCCTGGTCAACGCGATCATGCGCGAGGGCGGCTACGTGCGTTACGACTTCAGCAAATCGGACCAGATCTTACGCGACTGCCAAATGCTCGTCGACGAATATGACGGCGCCCTGTGGCGGGTTCACGAGGCATCCCGCGACGCGCGTGATCTTGAATCACGCCTCCTTGCATTCTACGGCGTCGGTCCGGTCACGATGAACATCTTCCTGCGGGAATTGCGACCCTTCTGGCCCAAGGCCGATCCGGCGCCGCTGCCGGCGGTCGTCTCGGCGGCCGCGAGCCTCGGCGTCGATCTTGCCCGATACGAGCACAAGATCATTATCTTTGCTCGGGTCGAAGCTGGGCTAATCCGCTTGCGTCACCAGCTCCGTCGGTAGAGCGACACAATGAATGGGCCGGTCAGCGACCAGCGTTGATGCATCAGTAGGCTGGCCAGGCGCAGCGCCTCGCACACCCGGCACGACGCTCGTGCCCCGTTCCCGAGGGCATCCGCTCTCAAGACGCGCGCCACGCCAAAGCGCTCGATTACCCGGGTCGAGCGCCGGTCCCGGAAACATGGTGCCGATGCAATGCTTCCATCGCTTCCTCGGCGCCGTCTCACTGGGCCAGGATCCAGCCAGCACAAACGTTGGCGATGTGATGCCAAGTGCATTAGCTTTTGTTTCGATGACCAGAACGTGAGCGAAGCGGCGCGCGTTGATGGAGCGTAAGCAGATCCATCGCCTGCCCGTGCTGAACCTCAGGAGGCGGATAGTCGGCATGCTGTCTCTTGGCGACATCGGCCTGCACGGGAACCGACCGCCTGCGACGATCAGCAGCGGATCGGATGTGCTCTTTGCTGGCTTCTGCGCGAGTGTTGCCGCTACAAGCGGCCGATCTCGTAATCCTCTATCGAATACCCCAGCTGCGACAATCCTTCCTCCAGATAATCGGCGAGCAGCGGCGTGCCGACTAGGTAGTCCGTTTCCTTCGCATCATGGACCCGCCGGGATTCCATCAGCGCATCGCGCCACTCTTCTTTGCTGTACTCACCGCGGCCCAACCAGGTGAGCGCCAGCACCTCGATGCGCTCCAGTTCGCTTAAGCCGTTGAGAGCGTCCACGAGCTCCTGAAGAGTTGGGTTTCCCGGGTTTTCCTCCAGCACGCCCCGATCGGCGTCATCGGAGGGGTTGGATCCCGAATCCTCATCGACTGACGGCACCTCGGCGTCGTACTCGCGTGCCTTGATGATGATGAAGGCCAGCTTTTCCAGCGGAATCGTAAGCATCGGAGTCTCCTGGGTTCTAGTTTATTGCCACGCGCCACGATCGGCCGCATCAGCGCACGATGAGGACAGGACACGAGGCATGGGCGAGGACTTTTTGCGCGACGCTGCCGAGCAGCAAACCAGCTAACCGGCCGTGACCCCGGCTGCCAATCACAATCAGGTCGGCCCGCTGGTCCGTGGCTAGCGCGATGATCTCCTCGGCCGGGTCGCCGATGGATGAATGGGTCGAGACCCGTGCCACCCGCTTGGCTTGGGCCTGTAGCCGCACGCCGGCGAGCACACTCTCGGCGTGCGCCGAAGCCAATTCACTGAGCGGCGCGTCGATATGCTCCTGGCGTGCATAGGTTTCGAGCTCCGGGGTCAGTGCCGGGGAAAGCTCCCGGGCCACGGTCAACAGAATGAACTCGGCGCCGTATTTGGTCGCCAGGTCAACGGCGAACGCCGCTGCTTTGAGCGACGGCGCCGAGCCGTCAACCGCCGCCACAATCCGCTCCATCGCCTTCCTCGCTAGGCCCCTGAGCCAAGAGAGTGACCCGGATCTCTAATAGCGCCGTTGCTGGGGCCTGGGATTGATCTAGCGCAAAGCCACAACTTCGCGCGCGCGAAAACAAGCTCGGTTGCGTTGGATCAACGACGGCCGCGCGCGGATACCTCTAAAGAGGGAACGCCAGCAATTAGGGCGAAGGAAGACCTATGGTACTGCCATCGGCCATCAAATCGCATGCCGAGCTGTTTGCGCATGGCGCCGATATCGGCGTCCGCGGCATTGGACCGACGCGCGCTGCCGCTTTCGAGCAGGCTGCGTTGGCGCTGACGATGGCAGTCACCGACCCTGGTCGGGTCGCGCCGCAAACGGCGATGGAAATTGGCTGCGAGGCGCCGAACGACGCGTTTCTGCTGGTCGATTGGCTGAACGCCTTGATCTACGAGATGAGCGTGCGGCGCCTCCTCTTCGGGCGTTTCACCGTATCGATCAAAGACCATCGGCTGCGTGGACAGGCCTGGGGAGAGCCGGTCGATCGCGGGCGCCATGCGCCTGCGGTCGAACCCAAAGGAGCGACATTGACCGCGCTCAAGGTCGAGATGTGTGACGACGGCGCTTGGATTGCCCAGTGCGTCGTTGACGTCTGAGGCTGGGTGGAAGGTATGGAGCTCTCTCGTCTGCAGCAAGTCTCCGCATCGGAGTGGCGGCTTGAGCCGCAGGGCGGGATGCGTGTGCCGGCGGTGCTCTATGCCAGCGAGAAACTGATCGCAGAGATGGACGACAAGGTACTTGAGCAGATCGGCAACGTCGCCTGTCTGCCCGGGATCGTCGACGCCGCCTATACGATGCCGGATGCGCATTGGGGCTATGGCTTCCCGATCGGTGGGGTGGCCGCTTTCGATCCAGACGCGGGCGGGGTCATTTCGGCTGGCGGTGTCGGCTTTGATATCTCCTGCGGCGTACGCACGTTGCTGACCGGACTCAAGCGTCAGGATCTAGAGCAGTGCAAGGAAAGCCTGGCCCACTCTCTCTCACGATCGGTCCCGGCCGGCCTTGGAAGCACCGGAAAAATCAGCCTCGACGAGATCGAGATGGACCGCATGCTTGCAGGCGGAGCGCGCTGGGCCGTCGAGCAAGACTATGGCGGTGCCGAGGATCTCGACCGGGTCGAAGAAAGCGGCACGATGCCCGGCGCCCAGCCTGACGCCGTTTCCGAACGCGCGCGGCACCGACAGCGCGAGGAGATGGGCACGCTCGGCTCAGGCAATCACTATCTCGAAGTGCAAGAGGTCGCAGCGATATTCGATGAGGCTATCGCCACAGGCTTCGGCTTAGCGCTGGGTGACATCGTCGTCAGCATCCATTGCGGCTCGCGTGGGCTCGGTCACCAGATCGGCACCGATTTTCTCCGCGAGATGGCACTGGCAGCGCCGACGCATGGGATCGTCCTGCCTGATCTCGAGCTTGCCTGCGCGCCGCTTCGCTCGGAGTTGGGCGAGCGTTATCTCGGCGCGATGCGCGCTGGCATCAATTGCGCGCTCGCCAATCGCCAGATCATCACCCATCTGATCCGCCGTGTTTTCACGCATTTCTTCCCGGAAGTGAACCTGCCGGTGCTGTTCGACGTGTCGCACAACACCTGCAAGGAGGAGGAGCACGAGATCGCCGGCAAGCGGCGGCGGCTGTTCGTGCACCGCAAGGGTGCGACGCGAGCCTTCGGCGCCGGGCATCCCGACCTGCCGGCGGCTTTTGCCAAGACCGGCCAGCCGGTATTCATCGGCGGCAGCATGGGCACGATGTCGGCGATCATGGTTGGTCCAGCCGAGCGCCCTGAGCACGCCTTCGCCTCGTCCTGCCACGGCGCCGGGCGGCAGATGAGCCGCCACGAGGCTCTGCGGCACTGGCGCGGCCGTCAGGTCGTCGTCGAGTTGCGCCAGCGCGGGATCATCATCAAAAGCCCGTCGATGCGCGGCGTCGCTGAAGAGGCGCCCGGTGCGTACAAGGACAGCACCGCGGTAGTCGATGCCGCGCATCAAGCTGGATTGTCGCGCAAGGTCGCCGCGCTCGAACCGGTAATCTGCATCAAGGGCTGATCCGGACCACGACGCCAGATCGACGTTGCAGCGATTGAGCTGTCAAAGCATCGCCGGTCGATGGCGGACAAGATCGCTCTGTCCCCACTTTATTGGATTTGCATCAAGGGCGGTGAGACGAAGCAGGTTGCACCATACCGCGTTACAGACCTTCCCCTGACGGTCACGTTTTCAACGCGGGTTCGGCGTCTATGCGGTCAGCCTCGGCTTCCATATTTTCAGCCTTGCGCAGCCGCGAGCGCCCGACCGCTCGATTTTCAGCGCCCTCGGCAAATTCGCGATACCACGCCGCCCGGTTCCTTAACTCGGTTGGATTATCCATTTCCTGACCCTCCGCGCGTTGGGGCGGGCTAGTAAGGGAGCTCGCGAGCTCCGTTAACTGCGAGCGTAGCCGAGGGCCGTAGCTGCCACTTCGGTCGCAGATAAATCGCGGATGACCTCCTTAAAATGCGCCCAGTCCGCTGCCGCCCAAATTTCGGTGTTGGCGTGGCCATAGCTGCGCACGATCGCCGAGACCTTCGCGGCGGTGTCCCAATCCGGGGCGTGGAAGATGTCGAGATAGTCGCACGGTCCAAATACGGCATAGCTGCCGATCCACTGGATCCCCGGACAATCGGAGCGGATGTGGTCCACTACTTTCCGCTCCAATTCTTCGAGCGCTCCCGGCGACGGCATTTGGCTCGGTACGAGCCGGGTCAACATGATGAAAGTCTGCATCGTTTCCTCCATATCGCCACATTAGGCTACGGCGGGTCCCGTAGTGATGGTGCGACCTGATGGCTGCAACTGCCCTTGATGCAGATCAAACAGGCCCGATTTTTCGCAAAGTGGGGCACCCCGCGACGCAGTGGCGCTCGACCTCGCGATGCGCAACAGCGGTTACGCATGGCGGTGGGGTGGGCCGAGAAGCCACCAACTGAGTGCCAGCAGAATGCCGGCCAGTATGAGGGCCGCGAACCCGGCCCATGCGACAAGCGGCCAGATGAAATCCACCAGCGGACCGATCGCGCGCTCGAGATCGTCCGAATACCCCGGTCGTCCCGACCCAGGCTCTTCCTGGATCCAGAAGCCAATACCGACCGCCAGGCTGAGCAATCCATTAACGAAGCAACCGCGCCCCCAGGCGGCCCTCACCGAGGTGGCTCGTGTTGCGATCCAGATGGCAAGAAGACCCGCCGGAACCGAGGCCAGGATTAAGGGACCGACGACGCCCGGGGAATTGGTGCGCACGCCCAGGAGCAGGATCAATACGAAGGCGATGGCGCCCGTCGCGAGCGCGGCAGAGTTAGGTGTTCCCCGTTTCGGCATGGCAACCCTTTGCGAGAGGAGCGGCGCCGCTGCTTTAGCGATCTGTAACCTGGGCCCTACGGGTTGCCATTGATTCACCTCAACGATGGCGCGCCCGATGCACTCGAAGTCGCGGACCCCGATTACTGCCGGCGAATTGAGATACATCAACGCAGCGCTCTCCGATGGCGGTCAGGATTGCCCCGTCTATTGAAGGAGTGAACCCATGGCTGATACCGCGATCGAAGTGAAGAAGACGGCTCCCGCTACGGCTCTTGCTCCCGTGCCGGCGCCCGGCGCTCCGGATCTTTGGAGCTCGCTCCGCAACGAGATGGAGCGCGTGTTCGATCGGTTTTCCGGCGCTTTCGCGATGCCGTCTCTGCGGCGTATGTTCGACTTCACTCCGGCCCACCGAATTGAGAGCACCTTTACCTTTACGGCGCCGGCGATCGACGTCACCGAGAACGGCAAGGCCTACAAAGTCACGGCCGAACTGCCGGGAATGGAGCCGGCGAACGTCGAGGTGACGGTCAGCGGCGACGCGCTGGTCATCAAAGGCGAGAAGCGCCAGGAGAAGGAAGAAAAGGACGAGAACTATTACATGTCCGAACGGTCGTTCGGCTCGTTCCAGCGGTCGTTCCCGCTGCCCCCTGGGGTCGACCGCGACAAGATCGGCGCCGAGCTGTCAAAGGGCGTCCTGACGGTCACGATGCCTAAGACCGCTGAGGCCCAGAAGCAGCAGAAAAAGATCGAGGTTAAAGCGGCCTGAGGCCGTAGCGCTGGGGGGCGCTGCAGCGCCCCCCATTAACCTGATCAATCACGGATACGTTTCATGACGGCTGAAACTGAACTCCTTGAGCGAGTTCGCGACGCCTTGCGAGCAGATACAAGCATTCGCTTCGACGACGAGTCGATCGTCCTTGCGCTATCGGATGGCGCGCTCTTGGTCGACGGCGAGGTCGCCGACGTCTCGATCAAGCGCCGCATGCTGCGCACCGCCGCCGCGGTGATCGCGCCGCAGCCGATCATCGACCGCCTCCACGTACGTCCGGCCCAGCCGATGGCGGACGGTATGATCGGCGACCTCGTCCGCGACGCCTTGGTCGAAGAGCCCGCCCTTGCCAATTGTCGTATTCGGCTTTGGGACAAAGGCCAACCGGAGCTGATCAGCGATCCCATATCCGCCAGCGGAGCGATCGATATTCGTGTGGCGGAGGGCGTTGTCACGCTCGATGGCGAGGTTCCCGGTCTCGGCCACAAGCGGCTCGCGGGTGCGCTCGCGTGGTGGGTTCCGGGCAGCCGCGACGTGATCAACGGCCTCGGCGTCGCCCCGCCCGAAGAAGACAGCGACGCAGAAATTACCGACGCTGTTCGCCTGGTGCTGGAAAAGGATCCCTTCGTCAACCCCGATCAGGTTCGGGTAACGACAAGCAATGCCACGGTCATTCTTGAAGGGCTGGTGCCGACGGAGTCCGAGCGGGATATGGCCGAGCACGACGCGTGGTACGTGTTCGGCGTCGAGAATGTCGTCAACCGGATAGCGGTCGGATGACGCATTACGCTCGCTACCGCTGTGGAGAATGAAGGGCCATGCAGCTGACCTTAACCGCATCTGATCTCGCCGCGATGCCGACCGCGCTGCGGCAGGACCTGCTCACTTATCTGGCGACGCGTCGCAAAGGTTCGCCGCCGGGTGCCAGTAGACGGCGCGGGGAGGCCGAGAGCGAAAAGCTAGCTGGCCTAGCGGTTCTTGATTCCGGCCAGGCGATTGCGCTTATCCGAAATGTAAGCTTCGGGCACAGGCTGAAGGGCCTGCACGATTTGCTGGAAGCTCTATCCTATAAAGAAGACGGGGACGCGCCCGGCCCGGACCGCCTCGTGCAGTTGTTGAAGGTCGACGACTCTGGGCATCTGCGGCGTTACTTCGACGCGATCAAGCGCCTACTCAAGCCGGTAGCGCACGACGCTGCACCGTTGGTGCGGTATTCACGCCAGAGCGGGACCTACCTAGTGCACCCGATCACCCGGGCGAACCTGCGTGAGGTGTTTGCCCAGCTCGCACGCTCGGGTGAAGGCGAAGAGCCGCTATGGGCGTGATTGCGAACCCGCGCACCGACGCCGCCATGAGCACAGAGATGGCTGACGCCGGCTCGCGGCCAAGAGACAAAATCTCAGCCGGCGCCCCTGGTTGGAATGTCGTCGTCACCCTGCCGGAGGCCACGGCGCCGCAGGCGCGGCGGGTGATGCGACCTTGGGGCCGGCTCTTTCGCACCGATTATTTCCATGTCCTGGTGATGAGCGTCGACGATCCGGACCGCTTCTTGTGCGAATTCGGCGAGGAGGTCGACGCGACGCCAGGCATCTTGAATTTCATCGCCCATGTCTTCCCGGCCCAGCGCACCTTCGACTTTGCGACCGTACCTGAATTCGAGCAGAAGGCGCGCGAGGCGGTAATGTCCTGGGCGCCGATCCTCGCGGGCTCGCGGTTTCACGTCCGCCTGCACCGCCGAGGGATGAAGGGCGTCCTGTCCACCCCCAAGGAAGAGCGCTTTCTCGACGACGCGCTGCTGCAGGCCGCGAGCACCGGTGGCACACCCGGTCGGATTGGCTTTGACGCCGCCGATTATGTCATTCACATCGAGACCGTCGACCATCGCGCCGGCCTATCGTTGTGGCGCCGCGAGGATCTCGATCGCTATCCGTTCCTTGGGACTTCCTAGGCAGGGTCGCAGTGACACGACGCCGGCTCGTCATCGTTGGATTGGGAAAGGTCGGCCTCGCCTGTGGCAAGGCCATCGCCGCCAGCGAAGACCTCGCGGTCGCCGGCATCGTTGGATTGGGAAAGGTCGGCCTCGCCTGTGGCAAGGCCATCGCCGCCAGCGAAGACCTCGCGGTCGCCGGCATCGTGCGGCGGCCGACTAGCCTTGCCCAGCCCTTGCCGGCGCCGCTGCAAAGAGTGCTGGTCGCGACCGATCCAAGCGAGATAGACGGCATCGACGCGGCGCTGATCTGCCTCCCGCCACGGTTAGTCCTCGAAGCGGCCACCGACCTCCTGCAGCATCGAATTCCGACCGTCGAGTCCGCGATCCTGCCGAATGCCGATCGGCTGTCGGCCAACGAGGTGATCCGCAAGGTCGCCCACCAACATCGGACCGCCGCCGTCACGGAGGCCGGATGGGATCCCGGCATGCTGTCAGTGTTCCGCGGTCTGTTTGTGATGATGACGCCCAAGGGCCATACCGAGACGCGCGACCGGCCCGGCGTTAGTCTCCACCATACGCTGGCTGCGCGAGCGATGCCGGACATCAAGGACGCGCTGTGCACCGAATTGCGCGCCGAAGGTGGCCGAAGGCAACGCTACGTCTATGTCGAGCTGGGGCCGGGAGCGGATCCGGAAGCCGCGGAGCAGGCGGTGCGGGCCGACCCGTTGTTCACGGATGAAGAGACGGTGGTGATTCTGGTCGACAGTCTCGCGGAGCTCGAACACGAAGGCCATGGGGTCGTGCTGGAAAGGCTGGGACTCGCGGGAGGCGATGCTCATCAGCGCTTTCTGCTCGAAGGCCGCTTCGACTTTGCCTCCATCACCGCACAGGTCATGGTGGCTGCGGCACGCGCGCTTCCGTTGCTCGGTCCCGGCGCGCACCGGCTAAGCGAGATACCGCCTCGAGCGCTTTGGCAGGGCATCCCAACCGAAACTGAGGAAGCGTGATCAGGAGAGGGCTATGACTGTATGGAAGCTGACCCCGATCGACCTATTAGATCCGAACTGGGAGGCGAGCGCACATCGCGGCCCGGCTATCGTCCGCGCTCCCGACGAGGCTACTGCCCGCGAGGCAGCAGCCAAGGCCTTCGATGTCGCGACCCGCTTCCCGCCCGGCGCAGCCGTGCGAGTGCCGCCCTGGACACGGTCCGTGCTGGTCAAGGCTGAAGCCGTCGACGACCCCCGCTACGAGCTGCACGGGCCGACGCAGGTTCTCGATCCCGCTTTTTGAAGCTGGGCGACGATGCCCATGGGTCAACTTGTGCTCTTGGTCAGCACCGACACCGGCGCTTTGCCCGGGCGCGCGGCGCGCGCGAGGATGTCGGTCACCTCGGCGTCGCTGATCTGGTGGAAGTCGCGGTAGTAGAAACCGATCGCACCGAGCCCCACCGGCATATCGACGCACACGACCTCGTCGGCCAGCGGGCGCAGCTTGGCGATTGTCTCTTCGGCGGCAACCGGCGTGGCAAGAACCACCCGGGCGGGGTTGCGCCGCCGCACCGCCTGCAGCGCGACCCGCATCGTCGCGCCGGTTGCGATCCCGTCATCGACAACAATCGCGGTAGAGCCGGCGATATCGACTTGTGCGCGGCCAGCGCAATAGACCAGCCGGCGGCGCTCCAGCTCTTCGATCTGGCGCGCCGTCTCTTCCTTCACGTAATCCTCCGGGATGGCGAGCGCGCTGGCCAATTCGCGGTCGATATAGGTCTGCGGATGCTCGCCGTCAGTCACGGCACCGAGCGCGAGTTCCGGTTGCCAGGGCACGCCAATCTTGCGCACCAATACGAGATCGAGCGGTGCCGCGAGGGCGCCAGCAATCTCGAACGCGACCGGCACCCCGCCACGCGGCAGGGCCAGCACCACGGGCTTGTTGTCCTTCAGATGCTGTAGCTTGTCGGCAAGCCGCCGCCCGGCATCGCTGCGGTCGAGGAACCTCATTCGGCCGAGTCCGGCAGATGCGATGCAAACCAGCTGCCAGCCAAGTCGACAACTGCTTCAAGCGTACCCGGCTCTTCGAAGAGGTGGGTGGCGTTGGGGACGATCGCGAGGTGCTTTTCGCAGCGCAGCTCCGCTAGCGCCAGGCGGTTAAGGTCAAGCACCACTAGATCGGCGCCACCGACGATCAGCAGAGTCGGTGCGCTGACCTTGGCAAGGGCAGACCCGGCGAGATCGGGGCGGCCGCCCCGCGAGACGATCGCCGCAATCGGCCACGCCGTGGACGCTGCTGCGACGAGAGCGGCCGCGGCGCCGGTACTGGCACCGAAATAGCCGATCGGCAAGGTCGCGGTTTCACCATCCTCCTTCGCCCAGGCAGTCGCCATCAAGAGGCGCTCAGCCAGCAACGGAATGTCGAAAACATTACGCCGATCCGCGGCCTCATCGTCGGTCAGGAGGTCGAACAGCAGCGTGGCAAAGCCGGCATCGCGCAGGGCCCGCGCGACAAAATTGTTACGCGGGCTGAACCGGCCACTGCCGCTGCCGTGAGCGAAGAGGACAATGCCGGCGCTAGCCGCCGGCAGCGCCAACATGCCTTCGAGACCGACCGGTCCAATAATGATATTGCGGGTCCGCTCCCGCCGCGCAGGTGTAGCCAGCACCACGACCGTTTCCCCATGCCGAGCGTCGCAGGTCTCGTGCCGGACGCGTATCGGAGGCTCGAACGTTAGCGGACCGATCCGGCCCCGGAATTGATGCAGGTCAACGAGGCGCCACCGGCCGCATGCGAGCCTTACCGACAAGGGTGAATAGAAATGACCGCGCCGCAGGCACAAGTCACCGAAACGAAGACCCCTTCTTCGGCTCTGCTCTTTTTCTGCGGCGACGTGATGCTTGGCCGCGGGATCGACCAGATACTTGCGCATCCCGGCGACCCTCGCCTGCACGAACCACTTGTGCACTCAGCGATCGAGTACGTCGAGCTCGCCGAAGCGGCGAACGGACCGATCCCGCGCGCCGTTGCCCCTGATTACATCTGGGGCGATGCCCTTGCCGAATTGGCGCAAGCCAAGCCGCACGCGCGGATCATCAATTTGGAGACGAGCGTAACGACGTCTGCCGCCTACGCCCCAAAGGGCATCAACTACAAAATGAACCCGGCGAATGTGGCTTGTCTCACCACCGCAGGCATCGATTGCTGCGTTCTGGGCAATAATCATGTGCTCGATTTCGGCCGCGGCGGGCTCGCGGAGACGCTGGAAACGTTGCATGGCGCCGGGGTCAAGACTGCGGGTGCCGGTCGCAGCGCAGCCGAGGCGCAAGCACCGGCGATCTTCAACCTGACGGCCAGTGGGCGCCTGCTGGTGTTCGCGTTTGGCCATTCGAGTAGCGGGATCCCCCGGAGCTGGGCCGCTGGACCGGATACCCCGGGGATCGATTTGCTCCCGGACTTCTCGGAACGAACGCTGACGAATATTGCGCGGCGGGTTTCAGAAGCACGCCAGGCAGGGGACCTGCTGGTCGCCTCACTCCATTGGGGCGGCAATTGGGGGTACGAGATCGCCGACGCGGAGTGCGCGTTCGCGCACGGGCTGATCGACGGCGCCGGGTTCGACCTCATCCACGGTCATTCGTCGCATCACCCAAAAGCGATCGAGGTCTATCACGATCGGCTGATCCTTTACGGCTGCGGCGACTTCCTCAACGATTACGAGGGTATTTCGGGCTATGAGGAATTCCGCGGCGACCTAAGCCTCATGTACTTGCCGCGATTGAGCGCGACGACTGGACGGCTGATCGAACTGTGCTTGGTGCCATTCAGAGTCGCGCAATTTCGGCTTCATCCTGCTTCGCCGGCTGATACGATCTGGCTGCGGCGAAAACTCGGCACCATAAGCGGACCCTTCGGTGTCAGGGTGGAGCCCGATGCGGATGGCAGGCTCTGGGCCCACTGGGGCTAGTCGCCAATCCCCAGCTTAACCGTTGCCTGCGAAAGCGGCCGGCGTTTATCTAAATGCGAAATTTAAAGAGGAGACTGGCCGATAACCGCGCGCTGCGCGTCAGTAAGGACGAGGGCTCAGAGCGGCGGCGTCCAGTTCACCCGTACGAAATACCCATCCTCCTCGTAATGCGCCTCGAACTCGCCGTGGAAGGCGCGCTTGATTGTCTCGCCGATGCGGCGCGGCAGATGGATGTCGGTCGTGTTGATGATGATCCCGCTCGCATCCTCATCGATGCTCATGATGCGATTGAGCGGATGCTCGTTTTTCTCGACTTCCTCTTGATGCCGCGCCAAGTGCAGGATCTCGTCCCTGTGCTTCAAGACGAAATCGCCATGCAGCGTCAGAATGCCGGCAGGATATTTATCGTTGATGCGGTGACAGGCGGCGCATAGCTCCTCCGCCGAGCCGGCGCTCTTCGCGAGCCACTGCCAACGCCCGCCGTGGTACACGGCGCCGCATTGCCGGCAATGCGTCCCTTCATGCAGTTTCTTTTTGCGCTGATAGGGATCGAGGATGTGATCCTGCTGGGCATGACCCGCGATCCGCCGATCGTGAGGGGAAACCGCCGGCCGGTGCTCCGGTATGGGTTGTCTTCATGTTAATTTCCCATTTTTGTCTACCCTGCCTGACCGGCCCCCTCTTGGTGGTCCGGTTTGAATGTTAGTTTAGGGCTGGCTTTGGCACCAGCGGGAGCATGGCCTGCGGAGCTGGTCGGGGTTGCACAGCCGGCCATGCGGCGAGGTCACTGATGACACTGGCGTCCGACATCGTGTCGGCGAGCGCCAGCGCCTCGTCCAATTTCCCCGGGCATAGTCGCCGCACCCGATCCGCATCACCGCCCAGAGCTTGCGTCGAATATCAGGAAGGAGGCCTTCGATTGCCTCGCGCAGCGCTTCGCGTGTTGGGGCATCCTCGGGCAGCGCGCCGAACGCCAGCGCGCCAGCCGGATGGTGCTCCCCGCGCGCCGGCCGGGTCTCGCCGAGCTCCGCCTCAGGTATCGCCGTCAGGGCCTGGTCGCGAGCGTCGCGGGCAGCTCCCGCGAGTTCCGCGATCCGTCGGGCTTCGAGGATCTCGATTTCATGAAGCATCGCCGCCCCGCTCATTGCCAGCGAAACGCCGCCGGTCGTGGCGACGGTTCGGAGAGCATCATCGACTTTGTCGCGTCAGCCTTCGGGCGCTCTTCCTCGACCGGGGTCCCGCTCACCAGATAGAGCACGATTTCCGCGATATTTGTCGCTCGGTCGCCGATCCTTTCGATTGTCCGGGCCATGAACAGCATCTGCGTGGCAGCGGAGATCTGCCGCGGGTCCTCCAGCATGTAGGTCAGGATCTCGCGAAACAGAGCAGTATTACCGGGAGTCGAGCTCGCTATCCCGGTGCCAGACGGCGCGCGCCTCAGCGCCATCCATTTCCGTGTATGCGTGCATCGCGTCGTTGATCATTGTGATCGCACACCGCCCGAGATCGGCAAGCGAGGGCAGCGGCTCGATGTGCGCACCGCATAGCGCGATCAGGCGCTGTGACAGATCCTTGGCATGATCGCAGACGCGTTCGAGCTCACCGGCCATTTTCGATGCCGATAAAACCTGGCGGAGATCGATCGCCATTGGCTGGCGCAATGCCAAGATGCGGATCACCAGATTTTCGACATCATGCGCCATGCGATCAGCTTCGGGCTCGCGCTCGATAACTCTCGTGGCCAATTCGACATCCGAATGCTCGGCAGCGCCGATTGCCCCCTCGAGCTGCTCGCCGGCGAGCTTGCCCATCCCCGTTACCATACGTTTGAGGCGGACGAGCTCCTCCTCGTAAGACTTGACGGTATGCTCGGGCAATGCCGATCTCCTGTGTCAAGTGGATGCCGAGGAAACCCCTCCCGATGCCGCTCGATAGGTTCCTGAAGGGCTTTACGGCACCGAGAAGCTTATCGGGTGTCCGCCATGACAATCCTTGATCCAGGTCAAGCCGCCACGGAGCGCGGCAATATAATGCGCCCACATGGGTCAGTATCCTTACCCCGGCTATTCGGCGACGGCCACCGCGGCGCGCGACGTGCCGCCCGGCCAGAGCTGGGGCCTTCACCGATCACCGCTCGATGGCCGAGGTCATCTTCGATGAGACGGCACAAACAGCCTGACGTCTTCACCCTGCCGAACGCCTTCACCAAAGCTGACCTCGGAGGTGGCCAGCCGGAACTTCGCAGAAGGGTCGACTCCTGCAGTTTGATAGTGGCCACGCGAACGGCGGCAATGCGGCGCAAACCCGGCGTTCAGGGCGGCTGGGATGAACCGCTGGGTCGGGTGGGTTCCGGTCCTTCTCCGACACGCGCGCCGATGACGCCTTCGCGCCGAAAGCGGCGGCCGTTCGCGGCGCTACTATCGAACCGCTCAAATCGACTTGCAGCGGACATTCGCTGACTCGAGTGGAGACCGGCCGACATGCCTGCAAGAGCCGGATAGGAGACTTACCGAAAGGGGCAACAGTGTGAGCCCGTCGGCGCATTCTCACAGCGCGCAAAGCGCGCCTTAAATTGATCTTCTTGGGACGACCTAGCTGAAGGCGCCAGTCAGAAAACAGGCAAATTGGAAGGTTGCGAACGGTTACGCGCACCACTGGTGTCCACGACGAGAACGCCCGTCTGAGATCGTTTTACGAACTTGCCATTATCGGTGACGCCAAGGATTTCCGGACCAATTTCAGCCTCCGCCTGCAGCCAATGAGCAAGGCTCTTGTCGTCTGGACAACCCTCCTGCTGCCAGATGGCGTGGGCGCGCGCCCGAATAGCTTCCTCTCTTGCGTTCGACATTTCGCCCTCCTTCGTCTCAGATCGTGCACCGGATCTATTTTCCTCCCGCTCCCGGCTGGGTTCCATACGATCGGCGGTAGCACACGGCCAACCGCCGCAACTCGGTTGAATTAGGCATCCGATACCTCCTCACCTCAGAGGACGTGACTGCCCTGCGGGCAGTTGCTTCTCTGGTCAACCGCGGCTGTAGCCAAGGGCCGTAGCCGCCACTTCTGTCGCGGATAAATCGCGGATAACCTGCTTGAAATGCTCCCATTCCGCTGCCGCCCAAATTTCGGTGTGGGCGTGGCCGTAGCTGCGCACGATCGCCGAGACTTTCGCGGCGGTGTCCCAATCTGGGGCGTGAAAAATATCGAGGTAGTCGTAGGGCCCGAATACGGCGTAGCTGCCGATCCATTGAATTCCGGGACAATCGGAGCGGATGTGGTTCGCCACCCGACGCTCCAATTCTTCGAGCGCTCCCGGCGCCGGCATTTGGCTTGGCGCGAGCCGGGTCAGCATGATGAAAGTCTGCATCGTTCCCTCCCTAACCTTGCGCAAGGATCACGCGGGTATGGTGCGACCTGGTTCTTCTCGTCACCCTTGACGCAGATCAACCAGACCGAAATTTCGCCGACCGAACTGCCCTCGACCCGGCACGGCGCATTTGATGCACGCGAACACGCGCACCCCCGCTACTCTTCCGGCGAATTTCGCTCAGCATTTCAGTAAGGTCTAAAATAACGCGCTCGAGCATCTCTCGATGCGATTTATCGCTGAGTCCGCCGGCTAACGCGTATTGGCAGCGTCTAATATATCTCTCAAGCATTTCAGGATTGTTTGTCGCCGTTTCTATCAACTCCGCCCGTTGGGATAGTTCCGAACAGCGGGAGGCTATGTTGTACTTTAATTCTGGATCGGAAGTATCTTTTACCAGGTCGATCAGACGGCGGGTTTCGGTGCGCAACTCCTCTGTTGATGCCACGGCGAAGTCTCCTTCATATCCCGCGTTCTATCGGACCCCTCTTGCTCCTCAACGGAAGCCCGGTAGATCGTCGCTGCTGGCACTTTCGCGCCGATAGAGATCGCACAGCCGGCGAACCGCTTTGCTTGCACGCTCGTATTGGCCCAAGCTCTTCTCCAGGGCGTCGCCCAAGCCGTCCTTTGTCGGCAACGTTTGGTCCTCAAATTTTCGGTGTGCCACAGCGAGGTAAGAGCCAAGCGCGCTGAACGCTTCGGTCATTTCGTGGAGCAGCGCAGCCTTCTCGTGACTTCGATTTGCCGGTGATTTCTCATCGGCGTTGCCGATGTCATGATCCGTGGCCACGGCTGTGCCCTTCAGAAGGTTGGGGGGTACTACCCTCGGGCTGACCAATTATTACGACGCTCGCCGTCGGCCGGCGAGAGCCGCGCGGCCGCAAAACTTGATCAGGATCAAGGTTCAGGTCGAATACTCAGAACATTGTGGAGCCGAGCAACAGTGATCCAAGTTCGGCCCCAGGCCGTCCAATCGGGGCGAGGCGATCAACATGAACCCAGGGCCTGCTAACGATCCCGGTGATCCTCCCTCCAGCGGCCCAACCATCATCGTCCCCGCGCTGTGGGCCTCGGGCGCCAATTCGGGCTACCCCCTCACCGCCGAAGAGCGTGCGCTACTCGCGGTTATTTCGACGATCGTCCGCTTCAGGAAGGGGGAAAGGATTTACGAGGAGGGGGATAGCGCCAATGCCGTCTTCAACATCATCGCGGGGGTGGTGAAGTCGTATCAAATCCTGCCGGATAAGAGGCAGCACATCGCCGTGTTCTTGTTCGCCGACGATCTGGTCGGGCTGGCTGAGAACGGAAAATACGTGAACTCCGCGGAAGCAGTAACACCCGTGACCATGTACAGAATTCCCACGGCCGCGCTTGAGGTCAGGCTTCGCACCAACCCCAGCCTCGACTTTCAGGTCATTTCCAAGCTGTGCCATGACCTGCGCGAGACTCAGCACCATGCCTTTCTCCTCAGCAAGCAGCACGCCGTAGCCAAGCTCGGACTGTTCCTTCAGATGCTCGAGACGCAGCAAGCCGCCCACGGACCAAGCCTGGGAGAGGTATATGTGCCGATGACCCGCTCAGACATCGGCGCCTATGTCGGGATGTCACCGGAGGCGGTGAGCCGATCGTTGCGAGACCTGGTTAGCCTTGGTGCCATCACATTCAGGGATCGACGACATATCCAGATCATCAGCCGTGCCAAGTTAGAAGCCGCCGTTTCTGAAAATACGCGCAGGTAAGTCATCGCCAGAGACTGGCTTAAATGTCGCGACCTTGCCCTGCGCAGTCAGCAATGTCGCGAGAATTGAGGTAGGTCAACGCCGCCCTCCAATGTTTCCGGCATAACGGTGTGGAGGAACTAAGGAACGACAGTCCATGTCCGAGGTGCCGGTCGTTTACGTCATCGACGACGATGATGCGGTCAGAGACTCCCTCTGCATGTTGCTTGAGCACTGTGGCTTTGCTGTTCGTAGCTACGCTTCGAGCGCCGCTTTTTTGCATGACGCGCCTGAGGTTAAGAATGGCTCACTGCTCGTCGACGTGAACATGCCCGGTATGACCGGACCTGAACTCCTCGACCACCTGCGGCAGCGCGGAACAGTTATCCCGGCTATCCTCATGACGGGTGGGATAACCACCAGGATACAGCCTGCTGTGGATCGAATCGGAGCCACGGTCTTGCAGAAGCCTTTCCAATCAGGCGAGTTGGTTGCCTGCATCGAAACGGTGCTCGGCCGCTATCGGGCTTGAGGTTGTGGCGTCGACCCTGAAGGTTGGCCTGTTACGCAAGTCGCTACACTCGCGACCCGAACCTTTTCTGTCCTTTGTCCCCCGTGTTTTTTACTTTCCCCTCGCCCTCGCCCGGCCGTCTGAAATGTCCGTTGTCCAACCCGTGCCAACCTCCCGGCTGAGCGGTGCGAAGGTCCGAATGAGGCATGAACCGCCGTCGTGATCGATTTACGCGGGTGACCGTTGTGGGTCCATGTTCCTCGTTGGCGAAAGGCGGCTTTCGCGTGATGAGCGGCCATTATTGAAGGCTACAGAAGGGTGGAAGACGGGCCTGCCCGACGGCCCCGAACAGCGGGTCAGTAGCCGGTGCCGAACTGCGTCTGCATGATGTGCAGGTAGGCCGCGCCACCCGGCTCGGCGACCACGTCGTAAGTGCCGCGACGAAACCCGCTGAGGTTCGAGATGTAGGTAGGGTCGGAGTTGATCGCCAAGGCGACTTGCGTCCCCGGCAGCAACACGATGTCCTTCGACCAGCCGGAGCCCGGCAGATAACTTTCGACGCTAACGTGATAAGCGCCTGCCGGCATGTCGCGGTAGAAGCTCCAACCGGCGCGGGCGTAGCCGACGAGCTGGCCGTTCATTGATATGGGCGGCATGCCGCCGGTGTCCTCGGGAAAGAAGACCCGGTAGAACCATACTCGACCTTGCCCAGCCGGGATGGGTGGGCCATTCACGACTGGCGGCGGCGCCTGAGCCGCGGCCCCATAAGCGATAAAGACGATGGCTAGAAAGGCGGCAAAGTGCAGCCGCCGCCTCAGTTTCGGCGAGAAGGACGGCATCGCGCAGCTCCTATCCGGCGTCCATCCATGAGGGCAAGCTAATACCCTGTCGCGCTTCGGCCGGCATTGATCTGAGTCAGCGGAACAGCCTGGCGCCACTTTCTAAATCACAATCGCGGAGCTCCGATTGTGCGGTCGCCCTTGCGCCCTGCCGGGGATCGGCACATGGCTGCGAGCCCGGCCTCGTCGGCTTGCCCGGCCTTTAGGGAACCCATACTTTTCGAAGGCCCCAACAATGCGCACCAGAGATCCCGACGGCACGATCCAGCTCAGCAAGATCAGGCTCCCGGAACGAATCCGTCGCCTGCTTGAACGCGACGCCCGCCGGAAGGGAACTACGATCAACGCAGTGGTGGCGGCGGCGCTGGAGGCTCATTACGCCGAGACCGATTACTCAGGGGAAACTGGGGCGCTCGGCGAACTCCTGGCCCGCGCGATGAGCGATGCCGGCAAGGCGATCACCGGTATTAACGCGGTCGCGGGGCATGGGCGTCGGAACTGGCAGGATGATCCCTACGCCTACGGTGAAGCCGTCAAAGCGGCAATGCGCGTGCTGGAGCTGGCCCGACCCTACGGCGAGCCTGCGCCTCACGGCGAGTTTACCTCCGGCAGGCTCGGTGAGCTATCTGGTCTGCTGGGTGAGCAGGTCGCGAATGGAATCATAGAGCAGTTAACGGGTCGCGCGGCCGGCACGGCATCGCATTGGACCGAGCGCGTCCGCAATGCGCTCGGGTCGATCGCCACACGGCTTTGCGACAAGCCGCCGTCCGAGGAATTCTTTAAGGGCGAGATCGACCCCAATCCGAGGATCGATATCCGAGACGGCATGATCTTCGTCGAACCTAGCGAGGAGCAATACTAATGGCCCGGCTTACCCGCACGGCGTTAAAGCAGCTTGCCATCGGCCAGCGGATCAGCCGAGGCGGGATCATGGCCGAGCGCACCGGTGCCGGCGTACACCTGTCAGTCAATTTTATGGTGGATGGCCGCCGGGTGCATCGTCACCTCGGGCTCGGCGCGAGTTTGGCGGAATGCGAGCAATTTATCGAACAGAGCCGGACGGACGCGCGGCGCGGCCGGCTCAATCTGCCGGCAGGCCGCAAGCTCCCGCTCACCTTCGTCAGGGCGGCCGACGACTATATCGATCGCCTCGAGCAATCGAACGGCAAGAACCTTGTCGCGAAACGGCGACAGCTCCGAATGTACCTAAAGCCACACTTCAGCACGCAGCGGCTCGACGGACTCACCGATTTTGCGATTGAGCGCTACAAGAAAATCCGTCGCGACGCTGGTGCTGCGCCTGCCACGGTCGATCGCGAGCTTGCAACACTTGCCCATCTGCTTCATCGCGCCGTTGAATGGAAATGGCTCGATCGGCTCCCTACGCGCCCGAAGAAGTTCAACCTGGATCAGCGCCGGATCGTGGCACTCGACGACACCGAGTGTGATCGGCTGATGACCGCAGCTCGTGCGAGCGCGGACATCGATCTTTGGCTCTTTGTCGAGTTTGGTCTGCATACCGCGATGCGACACCGCGAAATTCTCGGGGCCCGCTGGGATCGCATCGACTTCACCCGTCGTCGGCTCTATATCCCCGAGGCTAAGGCCGGCCAGCGCGAACAGCCAATCACGAAAGTCCTCGCTGACGTTCTGGCCAGTGAGCGGGAAATGCGTGATGATCGAGAAGGCTGGATTTTCCCCGCGCGCCGAGCAGGTAAGAGCGCAACACTCGATCGGATGTCGAAACCGTTTAAAGCAGCGGTGATTGCCGCTGGGCTGGATCCGGCTGTCGTCACGCCACATACCCTGCGGCATACGGCAATCACACGCCTAGTTGAGTCCGGCATCGATCTCGCAACAGTTCAGCGGATCAGCGGCCATAAGACGCTGACAATGGTAATGCGCTATAGCCATGTCCACGGGCAGCATATCGACAAAGCCATCGCCGCCCTAGAACGCCCCGCGAACCCTGTTGCACCAAAATTACACCAAGGGCGGCATACCAGCTCGAGATGGTCTCGTAAGTGATTGAAAAGAATGGTGCCCAGGGGCGGAGTTGAACCACCGACACACGGATTTTCAGTCCGTTGCTCTACCAGCTGAGCTACCTGGGCGCACCAGCGAGGCGCCTCTATAAAGGAAGCCGCTTTCGCCTGTCCAGCGGCTTCGGCGGCTGGCGGCGCCGCTCTCCCCGCTTCTGGCCGGATCGCGGCAAACGCCGTAACATGTCGTCCGCCATCTCGAGGGAGCCGCACGATGCCGAGCGTATTTCCGCTGCCCGAAAGCAGCCCGGCGGAGCTCGATTTCGCCGAAAAGCCGCTGCACGACCTCGACCGGTTGATCCACCGGCACATCGAAGAGGGCCGCTATCCCGGCGCGCAAATCGCGCTCGCCCGGCATGGCAAGCTGGCGCTGTTCCGCACCTATGGCAACGCGCGCGCCAGCGTCCGTGTCGGCTCCGATACGCTGTTTCTGCTGTTCTCGCAGACCAAGGTGCTGACCGCGGCGGCGGTGTGGAGCCTGGTCGAGGACGGCACCTTGTCGTTCAGCGACCGCGTCGCCGACCACCTCCCCGAATTCGCCGCTCACGGCAAGGGCGACATCACCCTTTTCGAGGTGACGACGCATCAGGCCGGTTTCCCGTCGGCCGACGTCACCCGCGCGACCTGGACCGACCACGCGCTGATGCGCAAGGAGGTCTGCGACTTCAAACCGGAATGGCCGGCCGGTTCGCGGCTGCATTACCACGCCCGCGCCGCGCACCTGACCCTGGCGATGGTGATCGAGGCGGTGACCGGCCACGATTACCGCCACGTCATCCGCGAGCGGGTGATCGGTCCGCTCGGCATCGGCGACGAGCTTTATGTCGGCGTCCCGGCCGAAGAGCAGCGTCGCTGCGCCGACACCAATGGGCTGTCCTCGGAACCGCCGCGCGACAACAGCGCCGAGATGCGCGCCGCCGGGCTGCCGAGCGGCGGTGGGTTCGGCACCGCGCGGGCAATGGCCGCTTTCTACCAGATGATGCTGCATCGCGGGACACTCGGCGCGGTGCACCTGTTCTCGCCGCGGCTCATCGAGCTCGTCACCCGTGACTTCACCGGCGATCGGCCCGACGAGGCGATGGGGGTCCCCATGCATCGCGGCCTCGGGCCGCACTCGCGTGGCACCGGACCGCGCATCCGCGGTCTCGGCACGATGGCGCATCCCTCGACCTTCGGCCATGGCGGCGCCGGCACGTCCTATTCCTGGGCCGACCCGGCTTCGGGCGTGTCGTTCAGCTACCTGACCAATTTCGTCCAACCCGACCCGTGGCACGGGGCCCGGCTCGACCGCATCAGCAACCTGGTGCACGCGGCGATCGAGTAAGCCCTACCCCACCGTCCCATCCGAACCGCGGCGCAACACCGCTCCCGGCGTCGCGCCGGTATGGGTGGCGTTGTCAACGACGAGGATGCCATTGACGATGACACTGGTGCGCGCGCCGCTCGGGTAGCGGTGCGGGTCGGCGTAGGTCGCCAGATCCTTGAAATCGTCGGGATCGAAGCTCGCGACATCGGCGCGCCAGCCCTCCTTGAGCAACCCGCGGTCGCGCAGCTTCAGCGCCTTCGCCGTCGCGCCGGTCATCTTGTGCACCGCCGCTTCCAGCGGCAGCAGGTGTTCCTCGCCGACATAGCGCGAAATGATGCGCGGGAAGGTGCCGTAGAAGCGCGGATGCGGCATCCCTTGGCTGACCGTGCCGTAGGTCGCGACGCAGTTGCCGTCGGAACCGACCAGCGCGGTCGGGTTGCGGACGATGGTGCGGATGTCGTCCTCGCTGATCGAGGTGATCAGCACCCGGGTCGCGCCATTATCGGCGATCAGGTGCTCGCAGAGCTGGTCGATCGGGTCGGCGCCCAACGCGGCGGCCAGCGCCGCGACGGTCTTGCCCGCGGTTTCCGGCCGGTTCGGCGAGATCGACACCTGCACGCAATCCCAATTGGGGATACGGCCCCAATTGTTGAGCCCGCTTGTGGCTATCTCCTGAGCGATCCGGGCGCGCATCTGCGGCTCGGCGAGCCGAGCCAGCATCGCCGCGTTACCGCCGACCTGCACCCAGGACGGCAGCAAATTCTTCAGCGGGTTGGCGCCGGCGGCATAGGGATAGGCGTCGCAATCGACGTCCAGCCCCTCCGCCCGCGCCCGGGCGATCATCTCGAGAACGGTCGCCGCCTTCCCCCAATTGTCGATACCCGAGCATTTCAGATGGACGATCTCGACATGGATCTTGTGGGCGCGGGCGACGGCGATCGCTTCCTCGACCCCGTCCAACACGCCGTCGCTCTCGTCGCGAATATGGGTGAAATACCCGGCCTTATGCCGCTTCACCACCTCGCAGAGGCGCGTCAGCTCGTCGGCCGCGGCGAAGCTGCCGGGCGGGGTAAACAGGCCCGAGGAAAACCCCAGCGCACCGGCCGCCAGGCCTTCATCGAGCAGGGAGGCCATCTGCTGAAATTCGGCTTCGGTCGGGGCGCGGTCCTCCAGCCCCATCGCCATCAGCCGCAGCGTGTTGTGGCCGACCAGCATCCCGGCATTGACCGAAGCCACCGGAAACGTGTCGAGATACTCGGGAAAGCTCACCTCGCGGAACGGCAGCCACGGCGCGCCGCCGCTCAGATAATCAGCCAAAAGCTGGGTCTTTCCCGGCAGCACCGGCGCCACCGAGAACCCGCAATGGCCGATAATCTCGGTGGTGACGCCCTGGCGCACCTTGCTCTCGGCCTTGGGGTTGATCGGCAGCACGAAATCGGAATGGGTCTTGATGTCGATAAAGCCGGGGGTCACCGCGAGACCGCCTGCGTCGATGATCCGGTCGGCATCTATGGGGAGATTGGGCGCGATCCGCGCGATCCGTCCGGCTTCGATCGCGATATCGGCGCGCGTGCCGGGCGCGCCGCTGCCGTCGATCAGCGTGCCGCCGCGGGTCAGAATGTCCCAAGCCATCGTCACGCCTCGCCGGTCATTTTCCTCTTCGTACCACGGCGAAGGCAAAATCGCGGCCCATGCCGCGGTTGAGCGCCTGATCGATCCACAGCATGCCGAACGGCTCGAGCAAGCGCGCGTTGCACAACGGCCCGGCGTCGATCGCCTCGAAGCCCAGATCGCGCACTAAATCCATGGCGGCCGGTTTTTTCGCGGCGTCATCGCCGGCGACAAACATCACCGGCGCGAGGGCGTAGCCGGACAGATCAGCCATATTGTTGAAGCCGGTCGTATTGAAGGCCTTGAACACCGCGGCTCCCACCGCCCATTGCGCCACGAGCTCGCCGCCCGAGGTGCTGTGGCCGAGGACAAGCCCGAGCCCATCTGGGCCCATCCCCAACGGATTGGTGCAATCGATGACGACGCGGCCCGAGAGATTGCCCAGCCCCTTTACCGCCGCCTCGGTGCTGGGCCACGGCGTCGCCAGGACGATCGCATCGGCGTTTGCGGCGGCCGCGTCCGGCTTCGCCGCACTGATATCTCGGTATTTCGCGTCGGCCGGGTTGCGCACGCCGTAGCGCACCTCGTGTCCGCACTTCGCCCAACCCTGCCCCAAGGCGCGCCCAACATTGCCGGCGCCGATGATCGCGATCCGCATGGCTTTGCTCCTCGATTGCCCGCTAGCGTGCCGAATCCGAAATTGGCCGTATCTCGGGGTTGGGCCCAAAGCGAATTTCGAATTCGAAGCACACTAGCAATTCATTGAAATCTAGTGTGGTTTAGGATTGAAGTTCGCCAACGCCACTTCCACCAAGATAATGCGAACTTCAAATCCACCACACTAGGATCGATGATAGATGTCGGTCGATCATGGCCAAAATCAGCATCGGGTGATTGGTCACCGTATCGGGGGGATGCAATGAAGCTGTTTTACGCCTCGGGCTCGCCCTACGCCCGGATCGCCCGCGTCGTCATCCGCGAATTGGCGCTCGAAAGCCGCGTCGAGGAGGTCGAGGTCACACTTCGCGACCCGAATTCGTCACTGCTGCCCTACAACCCCGGCGGAAAGGTACCGACCCTACAGCTCGACGACGGCACGATCCTCAACGAGAGCCTCCTCATCCTCGTCTTTCTCGACACCCAGCACGGCGGGCGCAAATTGCTGCCGATGGATGGCTCGGACGGCTGGAAGACGCTGTCCGAGCTGGGCCGCGCCTACGCCTTTCTCGACGCGGTCACCATGTGGAATCGCGAGCTCCGCTTCGGGCAAAGCGCGCCCGGGGTGATCGCCCTTGAAAAAGCGCGGGCGGACCGGGTCGCCGATGGTCTCGAGGCAGCGCTTGGCGCTGGGGCCTATAGCGGCCCGATCACTGCGTCGCATATCGTGCTAGGCGCTGCGCTCGAAAACTTCGCGCGGCGGCACAAAGTCTGGGATTGGCGCTCCGGCCGCCCGCTTCTGTCACGCTTTCTCGACGACATCGCCCAGCGCCCCTCATTCACCGCGACCATCCAGCCCGAGATCAACCTTTAGCGTTGCTAACCGGAAAGTAACCTTTTGACTAAATAGCTTGCGGCATTCAGCGCCTCCGGGCGCGGCGCCGGAGCGATTGCATGACCCGGACCAAATGGATGCGTCTCGTGGTGCGCGACAGCGCCGATGTGCTGCGTTGGGCGAGCCAGGAAAGCGCACGCCAGCTCGACGACTTCCGCTACCGCGTCATCGGCGGGCGTGAGTTCGTCTCGTTTCGCATGGTGCCGCGCTACGCGATCGACATCGGCACGCACGAGATCGTCGTCGTCGCCTGCGCGCGCGGCAGCGCGCCGCGCCGCTTCGCTTTGGCGCTGCGCAAGACAGGCCGCGGGCTCGGCCGCAGCATGGCAGCTGCTTTCGCTTGGCTGGTTGCGCCGCGCTCGCCGAAACTTGCCTCTGCCGCGGTTCGCAACGGCGAGGTGCACCACTTGCCACTGCGCGCGGGATCGCCGTCTCGCCTCTAGCAATACTTGGCGAATTAACCCTTAATTTTATGGATTGTCCTCCGATCCGATGCTCAATTGCGGATAAGTCCGTGGGAGAGCGTGGCGGGGGGAGGATGCAGGCGTTTCTGGCGCGGCGTGGGACGTCGCTGATATCGGCGGTGCTCGGCGGCTTTGGGGTATTCTGCGTCGTCTACAGCTTCTCGACCCCGCACATCGCCGCCGAGGCATTGATCCTGCTAGGCGCCGCGCTCGCGGTCAGCTATTTCAGCACGCGCAGCTAGTCGGCGTCATTCCGCCGGAGCCGCGATCCCTTCCGGCTCATACCGGCTGCGGCCGGCGCCGATAAACAGCACCATCAGCGCCGCGATGATGCACAAGATTCCCGACAGCATGAACGCCTGTAGGTAGCTGCCGTAGGAAACCCGCAACAGCCCGGCGAGGAACGCGGCGGCGGCGCCGCCGACCTGATGGATCACCGTGATCCACGCCACCATGATGCCGATGCGCTCCTGCCCAACCACCCCACTCAAGAGGCGCACCGTCGGCGGCACCCCGGCGATCCAATCGAGCCCGTAAAACACCATGAACAGGGTCAGGCCGTAGAACGACATGTCAAAGGCGAATGGCAGGTACATCAGCGACAGGCCGCGCAGCCCGTAATACCAGAACAGCATGTAGCGGTTGTCGAAGCGGTCGCTGAGCCAGCCCGACAGCGTACCGCCGATAAAGCTGAACACCCCGGTCGCGGCGAGCAGACCGGCGCCGACCACCTCGGTCAGCCCGTGGTCGACGCAGGCTGGGATCAGGTGCGTTCCAATAAGCCCGTTGGTCGAGGCGCCGCAGACGAAATAACCGCCGGCGATCAGCCAGAAATCCCTTGAGCGAGCGCCCACCGCGAGCGCGCTAAACGCGACCGCGACCGGATTGCCGACCGGTCTTGCCGACGGCACGACAGCGTGGGCGCCATAAGGCGCCAAGCCCAGATCGGCCGGCCGCTCGCGCATCAACAGCAGGAGAATCGGGACGAAAGCGATGACCGCGACCGCCAGCACCAGCGCCATGACCCGCCAGCCGGCATAGGTCGCCAGTGCCGCCATGCTCGGCAGGAAAACAAGCTGCCCGGCGGCATTGGCTGCGGTCAGCACGCCGATCACCAGGCCCTGCCGCGCGCGGAACCAGCGCGCCGCGATATAAGCCGACAGATAGGCGCCGATAAACCCGCAGCCGAGCCCGACGACAACGCCCCACAGCAGCACGAGCTGCCAGGCCTCGTGCATCAGCGGCGACAGCGCCACCGCCGCCCCGGTCGCCGTCATCGACAGACACATCGTCCGGCGCACGCCGAACCGGTCCATGATCGCCGCGGCGAACGGGCCGATCGCGCCGTAAAGCAGCAGGTTGACGCTGACGGCGAACGAGATCGTCGCCCGCGACCAGCCGAACTCGCCTTCGAGCGGCACGATCAGCACGCCCGGCGCGGCGCGCACGCCGGCAGTGATGAGGATCACGACAAAGGTGACCGCGGCGATGACCCAGGCGTAATGCAGCCGCGCGGCAGGACGCATTATTCGAGCGTCTCGGTGGCGGTTATCTCGATGCCGAACCCGGCGACCCCGACATAGGTGCGTGCTCGCGTCGCCAGGAGGCGGATCGAGCTGATCTCCAGATCGCGCAGGATCTGCGCGCCGAGCCCAACCTCGCGCCACTGCTTGCTGCGCTCCTGTTCCGACGCGGTGCCCTCGCCGACCGCCCGGGTCGGCACACCCGACACACCGGCGCGCAGGTAGACCAGCACTCCGCGCCCGGCCGCCTTGAAGCGCTCGAACGAGGCATGGATTGGCTTGGCACCACCGAACACGTCGTCGACGACGTTGGCGCGGTGCAGCCGTGTCGGCACGTCGCGCCCATCGCCGATCTTGCCGTAGACGAAGGCGTAGTGATGCACCTCGTCGAACGGGGTCACATAGACATAGCCGGTGAACGGGCCGATCTCCGACTCCACCTTGAACTCGGCGACCCGGTTGACCAGCTTCTCACGCGCCTGGCGGTAGGCAATCAGGTCGGCAACCGCGATCCGCTTCAGCTTGTGATGCGAGGCAAAGGCGGCGACTTCCTTGCCGCGCATCACCGTGCCGTCGTCGTTGACCAGCTCGCAGATTGCCGCCACCGGCTCGATCTCGGCGAGCTTGCACAGATCGACCGCCGCCTCGGTATGGCCGGAGCGCATCAGTACCCCGCCATCCTTGGCGATCAGCGGAAAAATATGGCCGGGGCGGACGAAATCCGCCGGTCCGGTATTGCCGTTGGCGAGCGCCCGGATCGTCGCGGTACGCTCTTCAGCCGAGATGCCAGTCGTCGTGCCGTGGCGGTAATCGACGGAGACGGTGAACGCAGTACCGTGGATGGCGTCGTTGTCGGCGACCATCGGCGCCAGCGAAAGCCGGCGCGCCGTCGCGCCGGTCAGCGGCGCGCAGACGATGCCGCAGGTATGGCGGATGATGAACGCCATCTTCTCCGGCGTCGCATGCGCCGCGGCTATGATCAGGTCGCCTTCGTTCTCGCGGTCGTTGTCATCGGTAACGATGACGATTTCGCCGCGGCCGAACGCCTCGATCGCTTCCCGGACAGATTGTGGCACGTTCTACTCGCCCTTCAGGCCCGCGCGAATGAACCCGTTTGCGGCGAGGAAATGCGGGTTCCCCTCGCGCAGCTTCTCGATCGTCAGTCGCCATAATATCGCGCGAGCGGCTTTCCCGCGCGATGGGGAAGTTTCGAAGGCTCCGTTGCGCAGATCGGCGGCGAAGCGAACGAGCGATCCGTTCTCGCCATAAAACTTGTGCAGCAGCCCGGCGATTTGCTGCTGCCATCCCTCGCCCGCCGCTTCGCGCGCGGCGATCGCCATCGAGGTGGCGATCAGATGCGCGTCGCGCTGGCGATCGAGCGGCAACAGCGGCAGGAGCTCGTCGAGCAGCAATTCGCGGGCAAGCGCCAAGAGGTCGCGGCTTTCCGGCAGATCACGCATGCGCGCGTTCCGCCGCTCCGGCCGGATCGAGCAGCATCAGCAGCTCGAGCTCGCATTCGGTGGCGCGCCGTCCAGTGATCGCGGTCGACAGGCTGCGTGCCCCACCCAGCAGAAATCGGTCGCTCTGCTGCAGCGCGATCACCGCCCAGCGGAGGTTCGCCATCACCTCCCAGAATTTGACCCGCTCGGGGTCAAGGCGGCGGCCACTCTCGCTCTCGTACCCGCGATAGAACGGCTCGCGATCGCTAATGCCGCCGGCCTCGCGGTCGAGCCGGCCGAAGCGCCAGCCCTTGCAGCATAGCCAGCCGATATCCTCGTCCGGGTCGCCCCAGCCGGCGAATTCCCAATCGAGGATCGCGGTCAGCTTGGTACCGTCGAGCATGTAATTGCCAGTTCGAAAATCGCGGTGGCACAGCACCGGCGGCAGCGGATCGGGCAGATGCGTCTCGGCCCAGCGCAGCGCCCATTCCAGCACCGGCCGCGGGTTGGGATGCCGGTCGAGGTATCCGCGAAAGCTGGCGATGTGCTCGCGCGGCCCGACCATTTTGAGGAAATCGAGATCGTCGCGCGGCGGCCGGATCGTCTGAATTCGCGCCAGTTCCCGTCCCAGCCGCTCGGCCAGCGCCGACCGCGCCGGTTCCAGTGCCGGATCGAGGGTGATCGGCCGTCCGAGCGCGCTGCCGGCGACCCGGCGCATGACAAAGAACGGCTTGCCGAGCACCGCCGCGTCGGCGCAAGCGAACAGCGGCTCAGGCACAGTTACGCCAGCGGCGAACGCGGCTTGCAGCACCGCAAATTCTTCGACCCGGCAAAGGCTCGACGGCACTCCAGTCGAGGCATCGGTACGTAGGACCAGGCGCTGCGCACCTGACAGCCTGCCGCCGTCGAACTCGGCGTCGAGCGCCCAATTCTCCTGGATCGCCCCGCCCGGCAGCAGCGCGATGCGGCCGATCTCGACCGCGTCGGCCCCGCTCGCTTCGGCGAGAAAGCGGGCGAGCGAGCGCTGGCGGTCGGCGGGTTCCGTTTCAGATCGCGGCAACGCCGTGGCCGCCATCGACCGAAATACACGCGCCGGTAACATAGGCGCTGGCGGGCGAACACAAAAACAACAGTGCGCCGCCCAAATCCTCGACCTGCCCGACCCGCTTCATCGGCACCCGCGAGGCGAGCTTCAGCCCGGCCTCGCTTTCGAGGAACTCGCGATTGAAATCGGTGACGACATAGCCGGGCGCGATCGCGTTGACGAGGATGTTGTAGCGCGCCAGCTCCATCGCCATCGCGCCGTTGAGGTGCAACAGCCCCGCCTTCGCCGCGAGATAGGACGGCACCCGCGCGATCGTCCGGAAGCTCAGCACCGAGGCGATGTTGACGATACGCCCACCGCGTTTCTTGCCGACGAGGTGATGCGCAAACGCGCTCGACATCATCCAGGCGCCCTTGAGGTTGGTGTCGACGACGTTGTCCCAATCCTCCTCGGTGTGCTCGAAGAACGGTTTCGAGACCACCACCCCGGCATTGTTGACCAGCACCGAGAGGGCCCCCAACCCCGCTTCGGTCGCGTCAAGAGCCGCGGCGATGCTTTTGGCGTCGGTTACGTCGAGCGCGACGGGCAGACAGGTACCGCCCTGCTTCCGGATCGTCTCACAAGCCTGTTCAAGCCGGTCAGTGCGGCGTGCCGCGAGCGCCACCTTGGCCCCGGCCAGCGCCAGGACTTCGGCGAGATGCAGCCCGATCCCGCTCGACGCACCGGTGACCAGCGCGACCTGCCCGGCGACCGAGAAGCTGGGCAACTCGGTCACGACCCGATCTCCTTCGCCTGCTCGCGCAGCGCGTATTTCTGGATTTTCCCGGTCGAGGTCTTCGGCAGCGGACCGAATACTACCGCCTTGGGCGCCTTGTAGTGCGCCAGGTTGGTGCGGCAGAAATCGATTATTTCGGCGGCCGAAACCGGCTCGGCGTCGGGCTTCAGGGTAACGAAGGCGCAGGGCGTCTCGCCCCAAATGTTGTCGGGCCGCGCCACCACCGCCGCCTCCATAACCTGCGGATGGCGGTAGAGCACGTCCTCGACCTCGATCGAGGAGATGTTCTCGCCGCCCGAGATGATGATGTCCTTCGAGCGGTCCTTGATCTCGACATACCCGTCTGGGTGCACGACCCCGAGATCGCCGGTGTGGAACCAGCCGCCGGCGAACGCCTCGCCGGTCGCGGCGGCATTGAGCAGGTAGCCCTTCATCAGCGTGTTGCTGCGGACCACCACCTCGCCGATGGTCTGGCCGTCGGCCGGTACGTCCCGCATCGTCGCGGGGTCGACGACGCGCTGCCGGTCGAGCGTCATCGTTTGCACCCCTTGGCGCGCCATCTTGCCGGCGCGCTCGGGCAAAGGCAGCCCGTCCCATTCCTCCTGCCAAGCGCACACCGTGGTCGGCCCGTAGCTTTCGGTGAGCCCGTAAAGATGGGTGACGCGGAACCCCATCCGTTCCATCGCCTCGATCACCGACGAGGGCGGCGCGGCGCCACCGGTCGAGGCCTCGACGATGTGGTCAAAGCGCCGCTTCACCGCGTCGGGCGCGTGCACCAGCATGTTGAGCACGATCGGCGCGCCCGAGAGGTGGGTCACCCCGTGCTCGGCGATCGCCGCGAAAATCAGCGCCGGATCGACCCGCCGCAGGCAGACATGCGTGCCAGCGACTGCGGTCACCCCCCAGGTATAGGTCCAGCCGTTGCAGTGGAACATCGGGAGAGTCCAGAGATAGACCGAGTGCGGCCCAAGCCCGAACAGGATGGCGTTGCCCATCGCGTTCAAGAACGCGCCGCGGTGGTGGTAGACGACGCCCTTCGGGTTGCCGGTGGTGCCGGAGGTGTAGTTGAGCGCGATCGGCGCCCATTCGTCGGCCGGCGGCGTCCATGCGAAACCGGGATCGCCCTCGGCGAGGAACTCCTCGTATTCGATCTCACCGAATTGCAGCGGCCCCGGTGCGTCGGCGATCTCGACGACCGGGATCTTGCGGCCCAGCCGGCCGAGCACATCCTTCACGATGGGCGCGAACTCGCGGTCGGCGATCAGCAGCTTCGCCTGGCCGTGGCCGAGGATGAAGGCGATTGAGGCGGCGTCGAGCCGGTAGTTGAGCGCGTTCAGGACACCGCCGGCCATTGGCACCGCGTAATGCGCTTCAAGCAGCGCCGGCACGTTCGGCGCGAACACCGCGACCGTGTCGCCCGCATCAATCCCGCGGCGGCGCAGCGCGTCGGCGAAGCGCCGGCACCGCGCATAAAACTCTCCATAGGTAAAGCGCCGGGCCCCATCGATCACCGCGACCTTGTCGGGATAGATCGCTGCCGCGCGGGGAAGGAGATTGAGCGGCGTCAGCGCGGTGAAATTCGCCGCGTTCCGCGCGAGGTGCGCCGCGTCGTAGGGGTGATCGCTCATGCCGGCATCCTCCCGAGCGGCGCGCCGGGGGTCAAGCCGTTCCGGTCACGCCCCGAGCAGCGACGCCACCCGTTCGCGGTGCCAGGTCGCGTCGCCGAACGCGACCTCGCTGGCCTTGGCGCGCTTCATATAGAGGTGGAGGTCGTGCTCCCAGGTCATGCCGATGCCGCCGTGCAGCTGGATGCCGGCGTTGGACACCTTGCGGCTCGCATCCGAGGCATAAGCCTTGGCCATCGACACCGCCAGCTTCGCGTCGGGCTGCTTTTCGTCAACCGCCCAGGCAGCATAATAGGTCAGCGACTTGGCGTTCTCGACCTCGACCAGCATGTCGGCGCATTTGTGCTTGACGCCCTGGTAGCTGCCGATCGGCTTGCCGAAGGTTTCGCGCAATTTGGCGTACTCGACCGTCATCTCGAGCACGCGCTGCGCCCCTCCGCATATCTCGGCGGAAAGTGCGACCGCAGCGCCGTCATAGACGCGCGCCAGAGACGGCCAGCCCTCGTGCAATTCGCCGAGCAGCGCGGTCTGCGGCACCGCGACATTGTCGAACCGCACCTCGCAGAGCTTGCGGGTCTCGTCGATCGACGGCATCAGCGCAACGCCGAGCCCCGCCGCGTCTTTGGGCACCAGAAATAGGCTGACCCCGTCTTCCATCGTGCTGCCGTCGCGGGTGCGCGCGGCGACGACGATGGTGTCGGCAAGATGCGCGTCGGGCACGAACAGCTTGCTGCCCGACAGGGTAAAACCGCCGCGCATCGACTGCGCGTTCATCGTGATGCCTGACGCGTCCCAGCGCGCATTGGGCTCGGTCGAAGCCAGGGTCGCCCTCAGTTCGCCGGCGGCGATGCGGGGCAGATATTCCTGGCGTTGCGCCGCCGAGCCGGCCTCGCGGATCGCCGCGCCGCCGAGCAGCGCGGTCGCCAGATAGGGACCCGGCATCACCGCGCGACCCATCTCCTCCATCAGCACCACGAGATCGGTAAGGCCGAGCCCGCTGCCGCCGTCGTCTTCGGAGAAATTGATGCCGAGCCAGCCCTGTTCGGCGATCTGCGACCAGAACTCCGGCGTCATTCCCTCTTGCGTCGCCATGCGCTCGCGGACGAACTTGGTGGTACAGGCGGAATCGAGGAACTTCCGCGCGGTATCGCGCAACAGTTCCTGTTCTTCGCTAAAGCCGATATCCATCGCGGCTCACCCCTTCGGCAGGCCGAGCACGCGCTCGCCGATGATGTTGCGCTGGATTTCGCTGGTGCCGCCGGCGATCGCGTATTGCCGCGCGCCCATCACGCGATGCGCCCAGCGGCCGGAATCGGGCACCGCCTCGGTCGCGCCCTCGATCGTCGCGTAGGGGCCGAGCAGGGTCGAGGACGCGTCGGCGATACGCTGCGCCAGCTCCGAGCCGAACAGCTTGAGGATCGAGCCTTCCGGCCCGGGCGCCTCGCCGCGCAGCCGCCGGGTGAGACCGCGCAGCCGGGTTACCTTAAGCGCCTGGGCCTCGATCGCGAGCTGCGCCAGCATCTGGCGCACATGGGTCTGATCCCAGGACGGCTCCTGGCGGTTGGGGAATTGCTTCGCCAGCTCGACGAGGCGGGCGATCTGCGCTGCATGGTCGCGTCCCCCTGCCCCGCCGCGCTCGAACATCAAAGTAGTGATCGCGACCTTCCAGCCCTCGTTGATCTTGCCGACGACATTCTCTTTCGGCACGACGACGTCCTCGAAGAACACCTCGTTGAAGTGCCGGTGGCCGTTGAGCAGCACCAGCGGCCGTACGGTGATGCCCGGTGTCTTCATGTCGACGAGCAGATAGGTGATGCCGTGATGCTTCGGCGCTTCCGGGTCGGTGCGCACCAGCAGGAAGCACCAATCGGCAAAATGCGCGCCCGAGGTCCACACCTTCTGACCGTTGACGACGAAATGATCGCCCTTGTCGATGGCGCGGGTCCTGAGGCTCGCGAGGTCGCCCCCGGCCCCCGGTTCCGAGAAGCCTTGGCACCAGCGTTCGTCGCCGGCGAGGATTGCCTGCAAGTGCCGCTTTTTTTGTTCCTCGGTGCCGAGTTGGATCAGGGTCGGGCCCAACAGCCCGATCGCGCTCGCCCCCGGCAAGATTGGCGCATGGGCGCGAAAATACTCTTCGTCGAAGATCACCTGCTGGATAAAGCTGGCGCCGCGCCCGCCATATTCCTTCGGCCACGAGATACCGACCCAGCCGGCGGCATACATCTTCTTCTGCCAGGCGATGCGCTTTTCCAGCGTCTCGCGGTCGGGCGCGACGCGCGAGTCCGACGCATCCTCGACTTTGAGATCGTCGGTCAGGTTGGCGTCGAGCCAGGAGCGAAATTCGCGGCGGAATTCGGCGTGCTCCGGGGCGTCAGCGAAATCCATGGCGTTCTTCCCTTCAACCGCCCGCTTGTCGAGTCGGGCTTAAAATTCGGCGTCGAGCTCGGGGACTTCCTCGGGTTCCTGTTTGGCCGCATCGATCCATTCGAGCATCGTCGGCAGCGATAGGATGTGCTCGCAATATTCGTCCGCTTCGGGCGGCAGCTTGACGCAATAGGTGCGAAACCGGGTGCAGACCGGCGCGAACATCGCATCGGCCATGGTCAGGCTCTTGCCGAAGAGATAGGGCCCCTTCCACTGCGCGAAGCACTCGTGCCAGATCTTCAGGATCCAGTCGATATCCGCCTGCGCCGCCGACCACACGACAAAATTGGGCTTGACGCTTTTGAGGTTGACCGGCAACGCCGACCGCAGAGCCGCGAAACCCGAATGCATTTCGCCGCAGATCGAGCGGCAGCGGGCTCGCGCCTCGGGCTCCGTCGGCAGCAACCCCGCCTTGGGGTTGAGCTCGTTCAGATATTCACCGATCGCCAGCGTATCCCAGATCGAGATGCCGTTATGGATCAGGGTCGGCACCCGGATCGAGGAGGATTGCAGCAACAGTTCGGCGCGCACCGACGGGTCGTCAGCGGACACGATCTGCTCCTCGAAGTCGAGCCCGGCCCATTTCGCCATCAGCCAGCCGCGCAGGCACCACGACGAATAATTCTTGCTGCTGATCGTCAGGATGGCTTTCGCCATGAGCACAACCTCGGGAGAGCGTGAGCCAATCTAACAGGCTTTCTTGGCCCGGCAAAACCCGGGCCAGATCGATGATAACGTCGCAAAAATGCAATGTTGCAGGGCACAATCATCTCGCACTGCAGCGCAACCCGCACTATCTTATTGACCCGGTTCTGTTCGACGGCCCCGATAGCGTTTTCCCTCGCGACCCATCGGCAGCAAGCGTTCGGAGCGGAAAGCGCACGGTGCTGTATCAATTCTACCAGAGCTACGCCGACGCGCTCGCGCCCTTCCAAGGCATGGCGACGGCGTTTGGCCACACGATCGGACGCGGCTGGCCGGGTATGCCGGAAACCCAGTTTCAGCGCGGCATCGCCGCCGCCTGCGAGCTGTTCGCGCAAGGGAGGCTGCAGCACCACCGGCCGGAGTTCGGCATCGACAGCGTGACGGTCGGGAACCGCAGCGTTGCGGTGCGGGAAGAAAAAACCTGGGTCAGGCCGTTTGCCACCCTGCTGCATTTCGCCAAGGACACACCCCAACCGCAACCAAAAGTGCTGCTGGTCTCGCCGATGTCGGGACATTTCGCGACGCTGCTGCGCGGCACGGTCAAGACAATGCTGCCCGAGCACGACGTCTACCTGACCGATTGGCACAACGCTCGCGACGTGCTGCTCTCGGCCGGCGATTTCGATTTCGACGATTTCATCGATCACGTCATCGCCTTTCTCGAACATCTCGGGCCCGGCGCGCATGTCGTCGCGGTGTGCCAGCCGGCGGTCGCGGTGCTAGCCGCGGTGGCGCTAATGGCCGCCGCGGGCAACCCGTGCCAGCCGCGCAGCATGACCTTGATGGCCGGGCCGATCGACACGCGGATCAATCCGACCAAGGTCGACGATCTTGCGATGCAGCATTCGATCGAGTGGTTCGACGCCAATCTGATCTATCGCGTACCGCCGGGCCACGGCGGCACATCGCGCGAGGTCTATCCCGGTTTCCTGCAGATCAGCGCCTTCATGGCGATGAACCTCGAACGGCATATCCGCGCCTTCGCCCGTCACTTCGAGAACCTAGTCGAGGACGATGAGCAAAAGGCCGCCGCGCACCGCGCGTTTTACGAGGAGTATTTCGCGGTGATGGATCTGCCGGCCTCGTTCTATCTCCAAACCGTCAACCGCATCTTCCAGAAGCACGAGCTGGCGCGCGGGGTTCTCATCTCGCACGGCCGCAAGGTCGAGCCGCGGGCGATCCGGCGCACCGCCCTCCTCACCGTCGAGGGCGAGAACGACGACATCTGCTCGATCGGCCAAACCCTCGCGGCACAGGAGCTGTGCACCGGGCTGCACCCGCTGCGCAAACATCACCATTTGCAAACCGGCGTCGGGCATTACGGCGTGTTCAGCGGCCGGCGCTGGGCCGGCGAAATCTATCCGCGTGTGCGCACGCTGATCCAGTCGAGCAACTGATCGAGGTGAGCATCGACTTGGCGATGACCCGGCGCTAGGCTCCACCATGCGTTTCGGGAGGCGTCCCATGCTGAGCCAAGCCCAGATTGAAGCCTACTGCCGCGACGGCTATTCGTTTCCGCACGCCGCGCTCAGCGACGCGGAGCTCACCGAATGCCGCGAGGGACTGGCGCGCTACGAGGCCTGGCTCGGCAAGCCGGTCAATATGGGCGACTGGCGCTGGCGCTCGGCCGCCTACGCCTTCCTGCCGTGGCTCGACAAGCTGATCCGGCATCCGCGCATTCTCGACGCGGTCGAGGATCTGGTCGGCCCCGACATCTTGGTGTTCACGACGACGTTCTTCATCAAGGAAGCGCACAGCCCAACCTTCGCCGCCTGGCACCAGGACGCGACCTATTTCGGCATCGAGCCTTACGAGCACGTCACCGCCTGGGTCGCGCTCACCGATGCGACCGAGGAGGCGGGCTGCATGGAAGTGGTGCCGTCGCGCGGCGCGGCGCGGCAGTTGCATCATGCCGCGCTCGGCCTCAAGGACAGCATCAACGGTGGCGGCCAGGCGATCGTCGAGGAATTCGACCAGCGTGACACGGTCATGATGACGGTACCGGCCGGCAGCTTCTCGCTGCACCACACACTCTGCTCGCACCGTTCGGCGCCCAACCGCGCGAACCATCGCCGCGTCGGTATCGGCATCAGCTACATACCGGCGCATTGCCGGATCACCTCATCCGTGCGGATGCGTGTGCCGCTGGTGCGGGGCACAAACACCGGCGGAAATTTCGACATCCTGCCGCCGCCGACAGAGGGCGAGTTTCATCCGGCCGCGATCGCCCGGCACGAGGACGCCTATCGACGCTATCGCGACAATTACGCCGCCCAGATCGAGATACACGATCGAGAATTCGCGCAGGCACCGGGCGCGTTGACGCCAGCCCTTGACCCTAGCGTCAACCTCATCGGCAGGCGGGTTGCCGGTTACGGCGGGTTCTAAAAACGGGGGATCATCCCGGCGTAGGCCGAGATGATCCCTCTCGGGGTTAGTGCAGCCCGTAGAACCCCATCGCACCGCCGGCCATCACCTGGTGCTTGGTCTCGGCCGACAGACCTTCGAGCTGCTTCTGGACCATCTTCGGCGCCCCTGGGAAGAACCCGTCTGGGTGCGGGTAATCAGTCGCCCACATGATCTTGTTCGGACCGACATAGTCGGCGAGGTAGTGCAGGCTCCCCTCGACCGGCTCGAACGAGATCCAGCACTGCCGCCGGAAGATGTCGGACGGGCGCATCTTGAGGCCGCTGTCGTTGAACCCCTGATCGTCGAAATGACGATCCATCCGGTCGAGCCACGGCGCGATCCAACCGCCGCCCGACTCCAAAAATCCAACGCGCAACTTCGGATGCCGCTCGCAGACACCGCCCCAGATCATGCTGAGCGCCGCCAGCATCATCTCCATCGTGTGGCTGATGATGTGCTGCGCGCCGCGGCCCTGGAAGCGGTCCACGCCCACCTGCGGCATGCCCGGCGACGCGCCCTCATGGAAGCCGATCGCGAAATCGAGCTCCTCGCATGCGGTCCAGAACGGCTCGTAAACCGGGTCGTGGATCAGCCGGTTGTTGTAGGGGTTCGGGCGCAGGAAACCGGCCTTCATCCCCAATTCCTTGCGCGCGAAGGTCATCTCCTTGACCGCCTGGGCGACGTCCTGCATCGGCAACATCGCGACGCCGAACAGCCGGTCGGGATATGGCTTGCAGTAGTCGGCGAGCCAGCGGTTATAGGCCCGGCACGTCGCCCCAGCGAGACCCGGGTCTTTGATCCCGCCGACGAACAGGCCGATGCTGGGATAAAGGAAAGCCGCGTCGATCCCGTCCATGTCCATGTCGGGGATACGCTTATGCGGGTCGAAACCACCGGGACGGCCCTGGCTGTATTCAAACCCGTCGGCGATCACGTGGCCGTCGCGCGCGCCGATCGCGCCAATCGCTCCGAGCCCCCGCTCGGCGCTGCCGAGAAGCGCCGAGTCGACCTGCAACTGCTGCTTACCGTTCGCGTTGGTAACGAGTTTGGGCGCCCGGTCGCGATAGGCTGGGTCGATGTAGTCGGTCCACAGGTTCAGCGGCTCAAGGATATGTCCGTCCGCATCGACCACATTGTAGGTGCGCGCCATGTTCGTCTCCCTCAGTTCAGTCCGTAGAAGGCCATCGCGCCGCCGGCCATCACCCCATGTTTGGTGGCGGCCGAGACACCGGCGGCGTCGAGCTGCTTCTCGATCATGTCGGGCGCGCCCGGGAAGAATCCATCGCGGTGAGGGTAGTCGGTCGCCCACAGGATCTTGTTGGGGCCGATGTAATCAGCCAAATGGCTGAGGCTGCCTTCGACTGGCTCGAACGAAATCCAGCACTGCCGCCGGAAGATGTCGGAAGGCCGCGTCTTGAGACCGCTGTCGTTGAAGCCCTGGTCGTCGAAATGCCGGTCCATGCGGTCGAGCCACGGAGCGATCCAACCACCCCCGGACTCCAAGAAGCCGACGCGGAGCTTCGGATGCCGTTCGCAGACACCGCCCCAGATCATGCTGAGGCAGGCCAGCATCATCTCCATCGTGTGGCTGATGATGTGCTGCGCGGCCCGGCCCTTGAAGCGGTCGATGCCGACCGTCGGCATGCCGCTCGACCCGCCCTCGTGGAAGCCGACGACAAAATCGTAGTCCTCGCACGCGGTCCAGAACGGCTCGTAGGCCGGATCGTGGATCAGCCGGTCGTTGTAGGGGTTCGGCCGCAGGAAACCGCCCTTCATGCCGAGTTCCTTGCGGGCGAATTTCATTTCCTCGATCGCGTGATCGACCGATTGCATCGGCAGCATGGCGATGCCGAACAGGCGATCGGGGTACGGCTTGCAGTAATCGGCGAGCCAGCGGTTGTAGGCCCGACACAGCGCGCCGGCCAATTCGGGGTCGTGCACCGCGCCCGAGAACAGGCCCATGCTCGGATAGAGGAACGCGGCATCGATGCTGTCCAAATCCATGTCGGGAATGCGCTTGTGCGGGTCGAACCCGCCCGGGCGCCCGTCCTCGTATTTCATCGTCTCGGCCTTGATCTCGCCCTGGCGCGCGCCGACGCCGCCGATGCCGCCCATGCCCTGCTGGCTGCCGAGAACCTGGTTTTCGAGGAACAGCTTTTCCTTGCCGTCATTGTCGATGATCAGCTTTGGCGCCCTGTCGCGAAAGGCTGGGTCCATATAATCGTTCCACAGCGTGATCGGCTCGAGAATATGACCGTCGGAATCGATCCGCTTGTAGGTGCGCGCCATCGCTGATTTCTCCTCCATCTGACAACTGCCCGCCAAGGTCTGACTACCTGGGCGGGCTCGCCCCGGAGAGGCTGCGTCATGCTGGCGTAGCTATTGGCCAAAGGCAAGGTCGTAAGCCTCGCTTATTAAGCAGACAGGCATGCGCCTCTGACAAAGCCGTGCTCTGAGGCCGACTAGATGGTCGTCGCGGCGAAGCGGATGATCGCGTCGGCACTTCGACCGGGCGCGCTGACGGGGCCGGTCCGTTCATCCGCGCATGAATGAGCGAAACCGCGCGGTGGCGTAAAGGCTAAGTGTCCAACGATCCCCGAAGATTTCGGCCGGCAAGGCTTTCGGTCATCAAGGTTCCAATGTTATAATTTGAGGCTTCATCACCATCGATCGCGTCGGCCGCGTGCGGCTCAACAACTCTTATTCAGCCCGTCAATGCACCAAGAGGAGCTCACGCTAGACTCGCTTTCGCCGAGCGAAAAAATGCCTCGGAACGCGCCATGCTGGTGCCTGTCCGGAAAGAAATGGAAGAATTGTCATCGCGACCGTGATCAGCAGAAACCGGTAGATGTATGGTCGAGGTTAAACGCGCTTAATAAGGCTTTTGCACAAGGATTCTGCTCACACCCAAACGCGGGCGTCGCATGCGGCCAGGTAATCAGGTCACACACAATTCAAAAAAAGAGAGGACTTGAGGCGATTGCCGAAGATGGCCATGTAATTTCTATTAAATCTGCTTTTCAGAACATTTTTAGAAGCAAGGGAAATTTCAGTTTTGGGAAGATTGGTGTCAATGACGCTTCGACATTTCCGGGATTCTGCAATACTCATGATACCTCAATGTTCAAAATGGTTGAAAATGGACCTTTTGAGTGGACACGCGAGGCTGCCTTCCTTTTGTCGTTCCGGGCGCTGGCATACGAGCGGTTCACCAAGTTAACAGCTCACAAGACGCACGAAATTATGAGGGATATGGACAAAGGAGACCCATTTCCCGTCCAGTGCCAAAAGCAAGATTTTTTGCGCGCATTAGATCAAGGAACGATGCTGGGGCTCCGCGATCTCGAAAATGCGAAAAATCATCATGACAAGATTTTCATCAGTAGGGATTTCAGTACTTTTCATTTTATTGGGCTGACTTTTTCTCACGCATTACCGGTAGTTTCTTCAGGCGCGATTCTCCTGGAAAATGACTTTGCTGGGCAACCTCTTCAGGCGCTGGGACAACTTGGGCCCCCGCTCGACTACATTACGTTCAATCTGACCGCCGTAAACGATCAGAGCGTCGGCATATTTGGCTGGATTGGCGACAACCGGCCCGCAGAAAAGTTTGTAAGGTCGTTTGAAGCTTTGGATCAGCCAGAAAAATCAAATGCCATGATCCGATTTGCCTTCGAGCATCTTGAGAACACTTACCTTCGACCGAGTTGGTGGGCCAGCATTTCCGATTCGAAGAGAGACGTAATCGTTTCTCGGGTAATGACGGGATTACCTTCTGTAGATTTTGAGCGAGACCCTGGTAGTCTCCGCCCCGATGGTCAAGTATTCGCATCAGCACCGATTTTAGAGGAAAGAAAATACTAAGACTATGGATACAAGCAGCGTGCTCAATCGCAGAACGCACCGTCGTTGAGCAGCTTCGTGACGGCGGCGCAGAGCGTCAGCGCCGAACGGCCCTTCGAGCGCTACCATCGCATCAAAACTCCGTAGCTGCCCGCAAGTACTGGCTGCTTACGCCCGCCTCGCGACCTGCGGTTTTCTCAGCTCCAGGGTCGGCGGCGGCATTTGCGAAGGGTCGACGGCCCCGGCCCGAGCGATCTTGACCAGCGTTTGCAACAGCCCTGAGACGCCCTTGACGCGCGCGGCCTCGTCGTCCCAGTTGCGCAGATAGACGAGCCTCTGGTCGGGGCGCAGACGCAGCGTGCCGGCGTGCTTCTGGATCAGTTCGACCAAGCCCGCGGGATTGGCGAAGCGATTGCCGCGTAGTGCGATCACCGCGCCCTTGGGTCCTGCCTCGACGCGCTCGACCCCCGCTTCACGACACAGGCGCTTGATCGCGATGATGTGCAGCAAATTCTCGACCTCGGCCGGCAGCGATCCGAACCGGTCGATCAGCTCGGCGGCGAACGCCTCGCTTTCGCGGGTGTCGGCAAGCGCGGCAATACGGCGGTAGAGGCCGAGCCGCACGGAGAGGTCGGCGACATAATCCTCCGGGATCAGCACCGGCGTACCGATGGTGATCTGCGGGCTCCATTCCTCCTCGCGCATCGGCCCATCGCCGCAGGCGGTGCGCGCCGCCGCCACCGCCTCTTCGAGCATGTGCTGGTAGAGCTCGATGCCGACTTCGCGGATGTGGCCGGATTGCTCGTCGCCCAATAGATTGCCGGCGCCGCGGATGTCGAGGTCGTGGCTGGCGAGCTGAAACCCGGCGCCGAGCGTGTCGAGCGTCTGCATCACTTCGAGCCGGCGCAACGCAGTCGGCGCCAGCTTCTTCTTCTCTGGCAAGGTCAGATAAGCGTAAGCGCGCAGCTTCGAACGGCCGATGCGGCCGCGCAGCTGATAGAGCTGCGCCAGACCGAACATGTCAGCCCGATGGACGATCAGCGTATTGGCCGAAGGGATGTCGAGCCCGGACTCGATGATGTTGGTCGAGAGCAGCAGGTCGTAGGCGCGATCGTCGAACGCGGTCATCACGCTTTCGAGCTCGGCCGCAGGCATGCGCCCATGCGCCATGCAGACGCGGATCTCGGGGACGATCTTGCGCAATTCGGTGCGCACCTCATCGAGGTCGGCGATGCGAGGCGCGACGTAGAACACCTGGCCGCCGCGGTCGCGTTCTCTGAGGACCGCCTCGCGCACCACGACGGGGTCGAACGGCATCACAAAGGTGCGCACCGCCAACCGATCGACAGGTGGGGTGGCGATAATGCTCATCTCGCGCACCCCCGAGAGAGCAAGCTGCAGGGTGCGCGGGATCGGGGTCGCGGTCAGGGTTAGCACGTGTACGTCGGCCTTTAGCTGCTTCAGCCGCTCCTTTTGGACGACGCCAAAATGCTGCTCCTCGTCGACGATGACGAGGCCGAGATGGGCGAAGCGCACATCCTTGGCGAGGAGCGCATGCGTGCCGATGACAATCTCGATGCGGCCAGCGGCGATCTCTTCCTTGATCTGCTTGGCTTCCTTGGGCGCGACGAGGCGCGACAACTGCGCGATCCGCACCGGCAGGCCGGCGAAGCGCTCGGAGAAGCTGCGGTAGTGCTGGCGCGCCAGCAGCGTCGTCGGCACCACGACCGCGACCTGCGCCCCCGAGAACGCGGCGATAAACGCGGCGCGCAAGGCGATCTCGGTCTTGCCGAAGCCGACATCGCCGCAGATGAGGCGATCCATCGGCTTGCCCGCGGCCATGTCGGCGAGCGTGTCCTCAATCGCGCGCAGCTGCTCCTCGGTCTCGGGATAGGGGAACCGCGTGGCGAATTCCTCGTAAATGCCCTCGGGCGGGGTCACCACCTCGCCCGGCCGCAGCTGCCGCTCAGCGGCGACGCGGATCAGTTCGCCGGCAATCTCGCGGATGCGCTGCTTGACCCGCGCCTTGCGCCCCTGCCACGCCGCGCCGCCGAGCCGGTCGAGCTGCGCGCCGGCCTCCTCGGAGCCGTAACGCGACAAGACCTCGATATTCTCGACCGGGACGAAGAGCCTGTCATCGCCGGCATAGAGCACTTTGAGGCAATCATGCGGTGCGCTGGCGACGTCGATGGTCTCGAGGCCTTCGTAGCGGCCGATGCCGTGCTCCTCGTGGACGACAAGGTCGCCGGCGGCGAGGCTCGTCGCTTCGGCGATGAACTCGTCGAGATTGCGGCGGCGCCGCGGTACCCGCGCAAGGCGGTCGCCGAGGATGTCCTGCTCGCCGACCACGACGAGACGGTCGGTCGTGAACCCTTGTTCGAGCGGCAGGATTGCGAGACCCACCGCCGAGCGCGGCAGCTTTTCGAGCGCGTCGCCGTTGGCGACCGGCCGCAAATCCGAAAGACCGCGCTCCCTCAGCACCGTTGCCAGCCGGTCGGCCGAGCCGACGCTGTAGGCGGCGATCGCCGCGCGCTTGCCGGACTTGCGCTCGGCGTCGAGATAGTCGCGCACCGCCTCAAAAAGCTGCACCTTCGGGTCGGCCCGTTCGGCGGCAAAATTCCTTGCCGGCCGCGCCCCGGCATCGATGGCGTCGCGGTCGCTCTCGGGCGCGGCGAACGGCGAAAGTTGCACCGTCGAGCGCGTAGCTAGCTCGCCCCGCCACTCATCGTCTTCAATGAACATCTGCTCCGGCTTGACCGGGCGATAGAGCGGTGCGGCCGCATTGCTCGCACCCGAGGTGGCGATGCTCTGCCGCGCCGCGTAGAAGTCGGCGATGCCTTCGAGCCGGTGGGCGCGCGCCTCCTCACTCTGCCAGTCGAACGACACCGCAGCGCCGGGCAGGTAGTCGAACAGCGTCTCCAACCGCTCGTAGTAGAGCGGTAGCCAATGCTCCATGCCGGCAAAGCGGCGCCCGGCGCTCACCGATTCGTACAGCGCGTCGTCGCTGCCGACATTGCCGAACAGCTCGCGGTAACGCGTACGGAAACGATGGATCGCCGGCTCGTCGAGCAGCACCTCGCTCACCGGTTTCAATTCGAGCTTGTCGAGGGAGGTCGTCGAACGCTGGCTCATCGGATCGAAGCCGCGCAGGCTTTCGAGCGTGTCGCCGAAGAAATCGAGCCGCACCGGCTGCGTCGCGCCCGCCGGATAGAGGTCGACAATACCGCCGCGGATCGCGAACTCTCCCGGCTCGCGCACCGTGTCGGTGCGGGTGTAGCCGTTGTTCTGGAAAAAGCTCTGCAGCCGGTCGAGCGGAATGCGCCCGCCCGGGCCCAGAGTCAGCACGCGCCCGTCGAAGAGCTGACGCGGCGGCACGCGCTGCACCAGCGCATTGACCGTGGTCAGCACGATGAGCGGCCGCATCTCGGCGTTGCCCGCCAGCCGGGTCAGGGTATCGATGCGGCGGCTGGTGATCTCGCCGTTCGGCGACACCCGGTCATAGGGCAGGCAGTCCCAGGCCGGGAAGGTAAGGACGGTCAGCTGGGGATGAAAAAACTGCAGCGCGGCGGCGAAGCGCGCCATGCGCCCGTCCTCGCGGCAGACATGCAGCCAGGTTTCCGCCTTGCCAGTGGCGAGTAGGCCGCCGATGGTCGCGGCGTCATGCCCTTCCGGCGCGCCAAACAGGGCCACCCGGCGCGGCCTCGCACCGGTCAGGCTGGCGAGATCGTCGAGCGGCATCAGGTCGGCCGAGGCGAGTAGCGGAAGGCGAGCAACAAACGGATCACGTCATGGTCGCATTCGGGCGGCGGTGTGGCGCGGCCGGCAAGCCAATCGAAAATATCAGGGTCCGGCCAATCGAGCAGCGCCTCGTAGCGGTCGAGCTGCGCCTCGTCGAACCCAGCAAGGTGCTCCTCTGCAAACGAGCCGAGGATCAGATCGGCCTCGCGCGTGCCGCGGTGCCAGGAGCGGAATAACAGCCGCTTGCGGCGATGATCGGGCAAGTGTGTCATGGTTCGGGTTGGCGCTGCTCGCAGTGTGGCGAATGCGAAATTCGCCCGGCTCTTGGAACCACGCTCGACGCGAATTTCGGATTCAAAGCCACACTGCCAAGATAACAAAGTCTAATGTGGTCATCGGATTGAAGTTCCCAATGAGGATGCCGTCGAGACTAGGGGAACTCCAAATCCGCCACACTAGATGGATATAATCGGTTGCGGGCCTTGCGTCAGCCGAAGACGGCGAATAGCGGAAACCCGAAAACTTGCGTCCTGCGTTCTTGAACAAGCTGTTCGCGCCGGTGACCTCGCTCAACGGGGTCGGCCCGCAGCTCGGCCGCCTGATCGAACGCGCCGCCGGGCCGCTCGTCGTCGACCTGCTGTGGCACCTGCCAACCGGGATTATCGACCGCACCGCCGCTCCGTCGATTTCGGCCTTACAGCACGACAGCATCGTAACGCTGAAACTCAAGGTCGAGCGCCACGAGCCCGGCACGGGCCGGCGCCCGTACCGCGTAATCTGCTTTGACGGTACCGGCTTCCTGACGCTGATCTATTTCAACGTCAAGGGCGATTACCTGCAACGGCTGCTCCCGGTCGGCTCCAAGCGGATCGTTAGCGGCAAGGTCGAGTTCTATGGCGGCATCCCGCAAATCCCCCACCCTGACCACGTTGTTCCACCCGACCAGGCCGATCGCATCAAGCCGATCGAACCGACCTATCCCCTGACCGCCGGCCTGCCGCCACGGGTGTTGCAGCGCGCGATCGCGACTGCCGTCGAGCGCGTACCGGAGCTGCCGGAGTGGATCGACGGGCCGCTGCGTAAACAGCGTCACTGGCCGAGCTGGAACGAGGCGATTGCAGCAGTCCACGCTCCGCAGAGCTCGGCCGATCTCCTGCCGACGACCCCGGAGCGCGAGCGCCTCGCCTATGACGAGATCTTCGCCAGCCAGCTCGCCGTGGCGTTGGTCCGGGCGCGGCGTCGGCGCCGGCGCGGCCGGGTCATCGCGGGCACCGGCCAACGGGCTGCAAAGGTCGAGGCCGGGTTCGGCTTCGCGCTGACGCAGAGCCAGCGCATGGCGATGGCCGAGATCGCCGCCGACATGAAATCGCCGCAGCAGATGATGCGCCTGCTGCAAGGCGATGTCGGCAGCGGCAAGACCGTCGTTGCGCTGCTGGCGATGCTGATCGCGGTCGAGAGCGGGGCGCAGGCGGCGCTGATGGCGCCGACCGAGGTGCTCGCCCGCCAGCATCACGCGACCTTGCAGCGCCTCGCCGCACCCGCCGGGATTGAGGTCGCGCTGTTGACCGGGCGCGAACGCGGCAAACCGCGCGAAGCCCTCCTCGCCGCCCTCGCTTCAGGGGTCACCCCCATCGTCGTCGGCACCCACGCCCTGCTGACGACGGACGTGCTGTTCCGCGATCTGGCGCTATCGGTCATCGACGAGCAGCATCGCTTCGGGGTCGAGCAGCGCCTGGCGCTTAGCGAAAAAGGCAAGAACACCGACACGCTGCTGATGAGCGCGACGCCGATTCCGCGCACCCTGATGATGACCGCCTACGGCGATCTCGACACCTCGCGCCTCACCGAGAAACCGCCCGGCCGCCAGAAGATCGACACCCGCGCGATGCCGCTGGATCGGTTCGGCGAGGTGGTTGAGGGCGTCGCCCGGGCAATAAAGCAAGGCGCGAAGGCCTATTGGATCTGCCCGATGGTCGAGGAAAGCGAGACCACCGACCTTGCTGCCGCCGAGGAACGCCACAAGATGCTCGCGGCGCTGCCAATCTTCGGTGGCCGCGTCGGCCTCGTACATGGCCGCATGAAAAGCGCCGATAAGGATCGCGCGATGGCCGACTTCGCTGGCGACGGCAGCGATCTCCTCGTCGCCACCACCGTCATCGAGGTGGGCATCGACGTGGCCGCCGCGACAATCATGGTCGTCGAGCATGCCGAGCGCTTCGGCCTCTCCCAGTTGCACCAGTTGCGCGGGCGCATCGGCCGCGGCAGCGAGGCCTCGACCTGCCTCCTACTCTACCAAAACCCGCTTGGTGCAATCGCCCGCGAGCGCATCTCTATCCTACGTCAGACCGAGGACGGGTTCCGCATCGCCGAGGAGGACCTGCGCCTGCGCGGCGGCGGTGAGGTTCTCGGCACGCGGCAGAGCGGTCTGCCGTCACTGCGGCTCGCCGACCTCGCGGCGCACGAACACTTGATCGCGGTTGCGCACGACGATGCGCGCCTCGTGCTGTCGCGCGATCCGGGCCTCGACACTCCGCGAGGGGAAGCGTTGCGAACGCTCCTCTACCTGTTCCAGCGCGACGAGACAGTGCAGTACCTGCGCGCCGGCTGACCTCAAACGAAAGCCCACTTGTCTCGCCGCTCGTGACCTTGTATTCGCGTATGGCGCGAACATGGTTTGAGGAGCCTGCACCATGCTTTTTCTCTCGGCGAACGCAGCCCGGTTGCGACGCAGTACTGGTTTTGCCGTGGCATTGCTGCTCGCCATTGCCAGCGTGTTGATCTCGACGGCTCCAGCACGCGCGGACTGCGCTGCGGGAATGGTCCCGACCGTCGACGGGATGTGCATGCCGCGGGGTAATACGGATTGCGGCGTCGGCCGAGGTTCGTGCGCTCCCGGTCTGGTGTGCAAGAGCGGCTCGGGCTGTATGCCGATTGGGGATGTGGATTGCGGCCCGACCCGCGGCTCTTGCCCGGCCGGCAATGTGTGCATGAGGGGCAGCGGGTGCATGCCGGCCGGCTCGGTCGATTGCGGCGACGGCACCTATTGCAACGCCGGGTCCAATTGCTCCCCTGACGGCAAGT
>Ga0209517_10000648_pt1 | contig 57921 bp, 57 predicted proteins | sample PeaSoiMetSII2010_FD_187695 | JGI IMG/M metagenome (GOLD analysis project Ga0209517, IMG submission 187695) | Peat soil microbial communities from Weissenstadt, Germany - SII-2010 (SPAdes) (version 2) | ecosystem: Environmental > Terrestrial > Soil > Wetlands > Peat | place: Germany...
AGGGCAATCTGTCGCGGACCCGAGGTTTGCCCCTGATGGAAAGGAATTGGCGTTCATCGCTGGATCCGGCGGGTCCAACGACGTTTATGTGGCGTCGGTCGGCGGCGGCAAGGCCCGCGCGCTAACTTCTCTCCGCTCGGGAATTGGGGGGGTAGATTGGACCCCCGACGGCCGGGAACTGGTTTTCAGCTCCGGTCACCAAGGACCCAACACCCTTTGGAGGATTTCTCGTGCGGGTGGAGATCCCCAACCGCTGAGCGTGGCCGCCGACAATGCCTATTTCCCCCGTATCGCAGCCCATGGGCACCGGCTCCTGTTTTTACATTTGGCCTTCCACACGAATATCTGGAGGGCGCCGCTTTCTCCCACAGATCACGGGACTCCCAGCCGAATCGTCGCTTCCACACGAGAGGACTCCAGTCCGGCCCTTTCACCCGACGGGAGTCGCCTCGCCTTCGCCTCGAACCGCGGCGGCAGCTTCGAGATCTATGTCTCCGCCGCTGACGGTTCAAACCCGGTGCAACTCACCTCGATGAAGACCGGGTCAGGCTCGCCCGCCTGGTCAGCGGATGGAAAGCAGATCGCCTTCGACTCCCGGGCAAACGGCCAGGGAGATATTTACCTCATCAGCGCTGAGGGCGGCTCACCGCACCGGCTCACGAAAGGACCCTACGACAGCGAAGTTCCAACTTGGTCTCGAGATGGACGCTGGATCTACTTCACCTTAGTTGCGCCCGGCACTCCGATCTGGAAAGTCTCTCCACAAGGCGGCGACCCCATCCCGGTCACGAACACGGGAGGGCTGCGGGCGATTGAAAGCGAGGACGGTCATTCCCTCTACTACTTTCGGGATGGGGCTGTTTGGAAGAATGATCTCAGTAGCGGAAAGGAAACCCGCATGATCGATGCCAAAGATTTTCAAGATTGGCGGCTATGCGGGAATCAGATTTGTGTCGTGCAAACGTCCGGACGATCAGCTGCGTTCGTCCGCTATGACCCGGCAAGCGAACGCAAGCAGTCAAAGCCGCTGGATATCGGGTCGGCGGGCAACATCTGGGACACCGGGCTCGACGTATCTCCAGACGGCCGATGGCTCGTCTACACCCGCGCCGACTCAGTCGAAAGCGACATCATGATGGTCGAGAACTTCCACTAGGGTCGTATTCGCGTCACCGGGAGCGAGCAGCGTCGTGGAAGAGCGGCTCTTCAGCGCCGCGAAAGCTAAAGAACATGATGGGGCTTTAGCCCCTGGGCTCTATGTCATGCTCTTCGCAGGGGTGGCCTGGGGCGCTGCTCCCGGCGTCCCCGGTTGCTGCGGCGCATACTTCGACGCGCACTTCGCCTGCAGTTGCTTGGCATGGAACACGCCATCGCGATCAAATCGCCCGTCGGCCAGCGCCTGCGAATCGTCCTTGAACGTATCGGGCGGAGCTTCCGTCCCGGTGTAGTCCACGCGGAGAGTCTGATCCTCTTCCATCAGCACAAACTGCACGTGCGTTCCCGTGCGCTTAATCGAGCCCGGCTGGACATTTCCCGCAACTCGCAATCTTTTCGAGTAAGCCCCGTCGCCCATCTTGTGCAGCTCTTTAATCGTGACGTAGTAACTCTTGCTGTCCTGCACCCCGGTATAAGCCAGGTAGCCAAGCAGCAGCAGAACCACCGCCGTCGCTCCCCCGAACTTGAGATAGGTCTTGAATTGGCTCGACATAGACGCAGAGATTCACTCCACCCTCAGACTCTACGCGTCACCGCAGGGAGAATCAAGATTCAGGAGGGACGGGCGGCGAACTAGTTTTCGAATAGGCGACGATTCGGGAGTCGATGGTTGGTTCGGAAAGTGAGGTCACCCAGCAGCGAGCTTGCCTGGTCTCCGCCCTCCACTCTACGCTTTACGCTCCTTACCCTTTACTCGCCGTAAACGCTCCCGGCGGAGGCGGTTGATTGATCAGCATCCAGAACAACCCGATTTGTCGCACCGTCTCGCTGAACTGCTCGAAGTCAACCGGCTTCTGGGCGTAAGCGTTCACTCCCAACTTGTAGCCATCGATCAAGTCTCGTTCTTCCTTGGACGAAGTCAGAATCACCACCGGAATTGGCCTCGTTCGTTCGTCGGCCCGGATGGCGCGCAACACGTCAATACCACTGACTTTGGGAAGTTTCAGATCGAGCAGCACGAGTTTCGGAGTCTGGGAAGGCGTCCGATCCTTGAACGAGCCGCGGCTGAAGAGGAAATCGAGAGCCTCTGCCCCATCCTCTGCGACCTGAATTTCGTTGGCGATCTTGTAGCGCCGCAAGGCGCGAATCGTCAATTCCGAGTCCTCAGGACTATCCTCGACCAGCAGGATCTCAACTTCGTGCGACATGCATCTCCTCCTCGTGAATCACCGGCTCAGCTTGCTCGGGCACTTTCATCTCCGGTGTCAGTGTGAAGAAAAAACTTGCTCCCCGATCGAGAGCCGCTTCCGCCCAAACCCGCCCGCCATGCTTCCGAATAATGCGCTGCACAGTCGCCAGCCCGACTCCGGTGCCTTCAAAATCGCGCGCCTTGTGCAACCGCTGAAACACTCCAAAAAGCTTGTCGGCGTACTGCATCTCGAACCCTACTCCGTTGTCGCGGATAAATATCACCCGCTCGCCGTTCTGCATGCTCTGGCCCACCTGAATCAGGGCATGTGCCTGCCTCCGCGTGTACTTCACCGCATTCGAGAGCAGATTCATGAACACCTGTTTCATCAATCCCGGATCGCATTCCACGCTGAACAACTCCCCAATCTGCCACTCCACTTCCCGACCGGCGCACTCCGGCACAAGGTCCTCGACCACCTGCGCCACCAGCGAACCCAGCGCCGTTTCCTGAAATGTCAGCTTCTTCCGTCCGATCTGCGACAAAGCAAGCAGGTCATCCACCAGGCGTCCCATCCGTCGAGCACTGTCCACGATTGTTGTCAGACAGCGGAGACCTTCCTCATCCAGGCGCGGCCCGTAATCTTGCGCAAGCACACTGGAGTATCCCGCGATATGACGCAGCGGCGCCCGCAGATCGTGCGCGACGGAATACGCGAAACTCTCCAGCTCGATGTTGGTTTCCGACAGCTCCGACGTCCGCCGCTCCAGCCGTTCATTCGATTGCTTCAGATTCTCTTCCGCCAGATTCCGCCGGAGGGTTTCCCTATGAATCACGAACCCCTTGGCCAGCAGAATCAGAATGGCCAAGGTGTTTCCGCAGGCGATCAAAACCTTCATCTTCCGCGTGCTGGCCGCCGCCGTCTCCAGCCGCGCGGTCAACAGCTCCGCCTCGGTGTGGCGCATCTCCTCGATCTGGGCCCCGATCTGCCCCATCCACTTTCCCCCGGTGTTCTCATGTGCCACTGCTTCTACTCCGGGTTGCAGCCCGCTTTGCTTCCGGATTTCAATCCCCGCGCTCAACTCCTCCAACCTGGCTGCAACCAGCGGGGCAAGGCGCAGGACCGCTTCCTGTTGTCTGGGATTGTCTAACGTCAGATTCTGAAGTTTTTCCATATCCTGGCCGACCCGATCGAGTCCAGCCTGATACGGTTTCAGATACTTTTCCTCGCCGGCTAGCAAGTACCCTCGCTGACCACTTTCAGCCAGGGTTATATCGATTCGAATTTCCTGGAGTTGTTCGACGACAAACAGCGTGTGAGTGACCCACTCCCGGTCGTTTTCATTGCGGACCTCGCCCCAGTAGGAAAGTGCGCCAATGCAGATCAAGATGATCAGGGCGCTCGCCGCAATCGCTTTGCTGGACCGGGTCATCGTAGCCTGCGTCGCGAGCTGCCTCCTAATGTTCATCGGCCCCGGTGCGCGAACACTTTAGCTGCTGCGCCGAATCGGACCGCAGTCCGCTAGAATCGAATGGAGTCCCTTATGATTCATCCCTGGCACGACGTAACTCCCGGCGACAAGCTTCCTCACGAATTCGACTGCGTGGTCGAAATCCCCTTCGGCTCCAGCGTGAAGTACGAACTCGACAAATCCAGCGGCCTGATCCGCCTCGACCGCATACTCTACTCGGCCGTCTATTATCCGGCCAACTACGGATTCATTCCGCAAACCCTCGCCGAAGACGACGACCCGCTCGACGTGCTGGTTCTCTGCCAGGAGCCGGTCGTCCCGCTGACCATCATTCATGCCCGCGCCATCGGCCTGATGACCATGATCGACGCCGGCAAGCAGGACCACAAAATCATCGCCGTCGCCACCGAGGACCCAGAGTTCAACTCCTACCGCCAGGCCGCCGAGATGCCGCCTCACCGCCTGCTCATGCTCCGCCGTTTTTTCCAGGATTACAAACAGCTGGAAGGCAAGGCCGTCGAGGTCGATGAGATACGCCCCCCAGGAGAGGCATACCCCATCATCCTCGACGCGCTGCACCGCTACAGCGAACAACGCCGCAAAGGCTTCAAAGCCGCAAAGTAAGCACGTGTAGGGGCGGACGCCTTCGTCCGCCCCGCGAGCGAAGCGAGCGCCCCCCGGACGAATGCGTCCGGGGCTACATGTTTCGCGAAAGATTTTCCTTGACATAATGTACTAGTAGTGTAGTACACTGACACGCATGGGAAGGAACCACACTCCCGCGCCGCCACGGTTCGCGATCGACCTCCATAGCGGCGTCCCCGTCTACCGCCAGCTCATCGACCAGGTGCGCGGCGGAATCGCCTCCGGCTCGCTGACCGCCGGCGACCAGCTGCCCACCGTGCGCCAGCTCGCCGTCGATCTCGCCATCAATCCCAACACCGTGATGCGCGCCTATCGCGAACTGGAACTCGGCGGCCTGATCGAGACCCATCAGGGCACCGGAACCTTCATCGCGAACAAGAAGCTGGAAAAGAATTCCGCCGAGCGCGACCGTCAGCTCGGCCAGATGGCCGGAGAATTCGCGGCCCGCGCGGGCGCCGCCGGATTCACCCTCGAAGATCTCATCGATCGTCTGCGCGACTTGTTGCCCGATAAGCTGCCTAAAAGGAGATAGACGTCATGCCGAAAATCCGAATGAACGAAGTCAGTGGCATTGCTCTCTTGCTGTTCGTCATCAGTGTCGTGATTGGCGTCGCGGTGTCCCAGGCAGTTCACCATCCTGCCCCGGCCATCTTCGGAGCCCTGGTCGGCCTCTATTTCCTGTTCGCGATCAAAGTCGTGCGCCAGTGGGAAAAAGTTGCCGTCTTGCGCCTGGGCCGTTACGTCGGCCTGCGCGGGCCCGGCCTCTGCCACATCATCCCGATCGTCGAGACGCTCAGCCCCTACGTCGACCAGCGCGTCCGCGTGGCCAGCGTCTCCGCCGAGTCCACGCTCACGCGCGACACCGTGCCGGTGAACGTCGACGCCATTGTCTTCTGGCTGGTGTGGAACGCCGAAAAATCTATTCTCGAAGTTGAAGACTTCATCGCAGCTATTAATATGAGCGCGCAAACCGCGCTGCGCGAGTCGATAGGCCGCCACGAACTCGCTCAAATGATCACCGAGCGTGAAATGATGGGCCGCGAACTGCAGCGCATCCTCGACGAAAAAACCAATCCCTGGGGCATCACCGTGCAATCCGTCGAGATTCGCGACGTGAAAATTCCCGCAGGTCTGGAGGACGCCATGTCGCGCCAGGCGCAAGCCCAGCGCGAGCGTCAGGCCCGCATCATCCTCGGCCAGGCCGAAAAGGAAATCTCCACTAGCTTTGTAGAAGCCGCAGCCGCGTACGCCGAAAATCCCGTGGCCCTGCATCTGCGCGCCATGAACATGCTCTACGAAGCTGTCAAGGAAAAAGGCGCGATGGTGATCGTGCCCTCGTCGGCGGTCGAAACCATGGGCCTCGGCGGAACCCTGGCCACCGCGTCACTAGGCGGAGCAAAACCGTAGCGTAGGCGCATAACGTAGCGCCGGCGTCCCGCCGGCTGTCGCGGGGGGCGTCTCGCCCGCGCACGCAGCCGACGATAATCAAAACCGGGTGGTTTTGAAAGGGCCCGGCTTAAGCCGGGCCGTTAAAACCAAAATAGATAACGGGGCTTTAGCCCCTGAGGGCAATTGAATCCAACAGGAGAAAATCCGATGAACTCGAATGCAACCAATCCTCCACGAAGATCGAAACAGCTTGCGCTGAACATCGCCTTCGTCCTCGCGACCGCGCTGTTAGCGCTTCACACGATCCATGCCCAGCAATTGCAAAAAGGCGTTAGCGTGCAAATGGCCGTCACCAACAACGCCATATCCATGCCTGAGGCGGATAACAACGATGCCTGGGTTGTCACGGTCACCGCGGACGGCAGCCTGTATTTCGATGCCGATCCGATGACTCCTGAGGCTCTGGCTGACTGGACCAAGACCCACGCTCGCAACCGCCAGGCGAAGCTCTACATCAAAGCCGACGCCCGCGCACCCTTCGCTTCCGTGAAAGCGGCGCTGGGACCAGCCCGCTCCTCGAATTTCGAGGACGTCGTGCTTCTGACCTCACAGCCCGGATCTCACGCCCCAGGAACCGTCGCTCCTCCAAAAGGAATTGAAGTACTGCTGGGAGCCCCGCCGAGCGGAGGAGCCATCCAGATTCGGTTATCCGGCCCCGCACGCGGATCAACGCTGACAGTGAACGATCGACGGTTAACCTCGCCGGAATTGGAAAGCACGCTGAAGGGACTGGTGCACAACCACGCTCAAATCGTGCAGGTGGAGGCGAACGACGCGGTGCCGTTCGGGGACATCATGCACGTCATCGATCAGGCCCGTGCGACCGGAGCCACAGTGGCTCTTCCGATTTTCCATTCCCTGTAGCTGGGGCGCCGCACCTCGGCCTGGGTGCCCCATTTCTCGCGTCCTTTGCGAGAAGTGGGGCCTTTGCCAGAAGGCGGCAGTTGGCGCGGCTGTTAACAAACAAACTTCCATCCGGAGGCACTTATGACGAATACACACTCGATGCAGGCTCCAACCACCGACCACGCCCATCCCTGGCTGGCGACCATCGTCTCGCTGACCGTCGGCGCGGCGTTCCTCGCGTTGTGGTTCTGGCTGCTGCCGCGGTGGCTTGGTTTCACGGTGGAAACGGCGGGCGCGGCCCGCTGGCGATGGCTGGCCGCGATTCCCTCCGTGCTGGGATTCGCAGTCGCCCTGCGCTGCGTCTGGGACTTCGGCTGGACGGGTCGCGGCACGCCCGCTCCCATCGCCCCGCCGCAGCGCCTGGTAGTCGTCGGTTTCTACCGCTACGTGCGCAACCCCATGTACGTGGGCTTTGCGGCAGGGTGGATTGGCCTCTGGATCATCTTCGGTCACCCCGACCCCAGACTGATTGCCGCTGTTGCCGCGGTTGCCCTCGGCATCCATTTGTTCGTCGTCTTCTACGAAGAGCCCACGTTGCGCCACAAATTCGGCGCAGAGTACGAACTGTATCGTCAAAACGTAGGTCGCTGGTGGCCGCGTCTGCGCGGCTGGAACCAGCGACGCTGACGCTACGCGTTGGATCGTAGGTAACCCGAATTCCTCGCGCCGGTAACTAAAGTCAGCAACCGTTATTGCCGATAGAAATACAAATGGATATCCCCGCGATCGCTCTTCAAGGATTGGACCAAGCCTCAGCTCAACTCGAGGCCGCGGCAGCCCAAATCGCCAGCGCCGGAGCGGCGTCTCCCGACCAAGCCAATCTCGACACCGTAGACCTCAGCACCCAGATGGTTGCACTGATGTCCGCGCAAAACTTGTTCGCCGCCAACCTCGCCACCCTCAAGACTGCCGACCAGATGCAGAAGAGCCTGATTGATCTGACCACCTGAATTCTCCGCCACATCCCGCCCGGGTACCCCATTTCTCGCGTCCTTTGCGAAAAGTGGGGCTTTGACTTGGCGCGCTTAGTCACCTTCCATCTCCTGCCTAAGACGCCCACCTACCACACGTGGCAGGCGTTCTCCGCCACCATCGGCTGCCCCGCCTTGCAGCCCCACGCTTTCTGAAACTCCGGCATGTTCTGCACCACTCCATCCACCCGATACTTCCCCGGCGAGTGTGGATTGGTGCTGACCTGCATGCGCAAATTTTCCGGCCGCTGCCGCTCGCACCACACCCGCCCGAATCCCAGGAAGAAGCGCTGCTCCGGCGTGTAGCCGTCGATGCTTTGCCCTTCCTTCCCGGTCTTATCGTCGGCAATCATGCGTTCCAGTGCCATCAGCGCGATCCGTGCCCCGCCATTGTCGGCGGTGTTCTCGCCCAAAGTGAGACGCCCGTTCAACTTCATGTTGTCCACAGCGACGAAGTTCGAATATTCATCAGCCACGCAGCTCACGCGCTTCTCGAATTCCTTGCCATCCTGCTCCGTCCACCAATCGCGCAAGTTGCCCTGAGGATCGAACTTGCGTCCTTGATCGTCGAACCCGTGCGTCAGTTCGTGCCCAATGACCAGCCCGATGCCTCCGAAGTTGATCGCATCGTCCATCGTCTTATCAAAAAACGGCGGCTGCAGAATTCCCGCCGGAAACACAATTTCATTAAACGACCCGCTGTAATACGCATTCACTTCCGGCGGAGTCATGCCCCACTCCTTCCGGTCGAGCGGCTTGTCGATCTTCGCCACCTGCCGCCTCGACTCGAACTCCTCGGCTCGCTGCGCGTTTCCCAGCAGATCGTCCGCTTTGATCGTCACCGCACTGTAATCGCGATACTCGTCGGGATAGCCAATCTTATTGCGGATGGCCTGCAGTTTCACCTTCGCCTGCTTCTTGGTATCGTCCGACATCCACGCAAGATTTTGAATGTCTTCATCCAGCGATTTCTCCAGCGCGTCCACCATCTTCAGCATGCGCTGCTTGCCGTCGGCGCCGAACGTCGCCTCGACGTAGCGCTGCCCCAGGGCCTCTCCCAGCGATCCGTCCACCAGATCGACGCACCGCTTCCAGCGATCCTGAATCACCTTCTGTCCGGTCAGAGCCTGCCGCATTTTGAAATTGGCCTCCACAAACGGCTGCGAAAGCCACGGAGCCGCCGCGCGCAGCGCATGCCAGGTCACATACGTCTTAAGCGCCTCCAGAGGCAGCACCGCGATGACGCCATTCACTTGCCTAAAGAAATCGGGATTGGTCACGTTCAGAGAGGTAAAGTTCGGCGCACCCACCGCCGCAAAGTAGCGATTGAAAGAAAATTCCGGCGCCATCGCCACCACTTCGTCCCGCGTCATCTTGTGGTCGCGGTTCTTAGGATCGCGCATCTTGGTGCGGTCCATCGCGTCCGCTGCCAGCAGCGTTTCCACCATCAGCACGGTTTGCGCCGAACCCGCCGCCTGTTGCGGCGTCTGCCCCGCCAGCGTAAACACCTGCGTCGCATACTCCGCCAGATGCTTCCGCATCTCGACCTTATCCGTATCGTCCTTGATGTAGTAGTCCCGGTCGGGCAACGACAGCCCACCCTGCGCGAGATACGCGATCACCTGGTCCGCATTATGCAGATCCGAGATCGCATAAAAATTAAACAGCGCGTTCGCCCCAATCAAGTGCAGTCGCCCAATCTCCTCGATGAGCGCCCCCTTGTCCTTCACCGCCGCGATGCGCTCCAGTTCCGGCTTCATCGGTGCGATTCCTCGGGCGTCGACGGCCTTCTCGTCCATACACGACCCGTAAAGATCGCCAATCTTCTGATCGATGGCATTGCGCCCCGCCCCACCCGCCGCGGCCTTTTCCAGAATTTTCCGCTCGATGCTCAGATTGCTCTCATCGAGCTCCGAAAAACTCTGCCACGACGACCGGTCCGCCGGAATCTCCGAATTCTTGATCCAGTTCCCGCACGCGTACTGATAAAAATCCGTGCACGGATCGACGCTCTTGTCGATGTTGTCGATGCTGAATCGCGCACCAGGCTTGGCGGAAGACGCAGACTGCGAGAAACTGGCAGCCGTCACGAGCAACGAAAATGCCAGCACGAGGGAGAAAAAGCGCATAAGAAAATCCTCCTTTTAGGCGACGCGAGCGATTCTATCCCTCCTGATTCGCAATGAGCAAACCTCCGCTGCCTCCAGACCTCTGCGTCCTCAGTGTCCTCTGTGGTGAAAGCTCCCTTGTCCTGCTCCACCGAACCCGGACGCGGTTATAATCGGGACTTACCGAATTTCAAGAGGCTGGGATTCCCATGACTTCCACCAATGGCACGAACGGCAACGATTACACTGTCCCCCAACCCCGCGCAGACTGGCTCGCCCGCCGCAAGAAAGAAAACACCACTGGCAACTTTTCCCAGATGCACTACGCACGCCAGGGCCTGATCACCGAAGAAATGTCCTTCATCGCCCACAAAGAAAAGCTCACGCCCGAGCTGGTCCGCGACGAAGTCGCCCGCGGACGCATGATCATCCCCGCCAACATCAACCATCCCGAGCTCGAGCCCATGGCGATCGGCGTGGCGTCTCTCTGCAAGATCAACGCCAACATCGGCAACTCCGCCGTCACTTCGGAAATAAATGAAGAACTGAAAAAGCTGCACACCGCCGTCCACTACGGAGCCGACACCGTCATGGACCTCTCCACCGGCGGCAACATCCACGAAATTCGCGAAGCCATTCTCCGCCACTCCCCCGTCCCCATCGGCACAGTCCCCATCTACGAAGCCATCGCGAGGGTAAAGCGCGTAGAAGATCTCAACGCCGAAGTAATGCTGGAAGTCATAGAAGAGCAAGCCCAGCAAGGCGTCGACTACATGACCATCCACGCCGGTGTCCTGATCCAGTATCTGCCGTTGATTTCCAAGCGCATCACCGGCATCGTCAGTCGCGGTGGCGCCATCCTCGCCCAGTGGATGGCCTACAACCACAAACAAAATTTCCTCTACGACCGCTTCGACGACATCGTCAAGATTTTCAAAAAGTACGACGTCAGCTTCTCCCTCGGCGACGGCCTCCGCCCCGGCTGCGTAGCCGACGCCAGCGACGAAGCCCAGTTCGCCGAACTGAAAACTCTAGGCGAGCTGACCAAGAAAGCCTGGGAGCACGACGTGCAGGTCATGATCGAAGGCCCCGGCCACGTCTCCATGGACAAGATCAAAGAGCAGGTCGAAAAAGAAGTCGAGCTGTGCTACGAGGCCCCGTTCTACACGCTCGGCCCCCTCGTCACCGATATCGCTCCCGGCTACGACCACATCACCAGCGCCATCGGCGCAGCCATGATCGGATGGTACGGCGCCGCCATGCTGTGCTACGTCACGCCCAAAGAGCATCTAGGTTTGCCCAACGAAAAAGACGTGAAAGACGGCATCATCGCCTACAAAATTTCCGCCCACGCCGCCGACATCGCCCGCCAACGCCCCGGCGCCCGCGACCGCGACGACGCCCTCAGCTACGCCAGATACAAATTCGATTGGGAAAAACAATTTGCGCTCTCGCTCGACCCCGAAACCGCCCGCTCCATGCACGACGAAACCCTCCCCGACGACTTCTACAAAGAAGCCGCCTTCTGCTCCATGTGCGGCCCCAAATTCTGCTCGATGAATTACTCCTCGAAGGTGGACGAATACAACAAACAAGTCCACGGCATCGAGAAGAAGGATTATTCAGAGTTAGTGGAGAAACTGGTGTCGCTGAAGTAGGCGTCCACCCGCAGTTGGACAACCGTGGAAGAGCGGCCCTTTAAGGGCCGCGTTAGCTCGAAATGGGTTGGAACTTGTGTGGGGACAGCCGCCCTCGGCTGTCCGGCCGGGCGAAGCCCGGCAGGCTTTTGACTTTGCTGGGTGCCGGGAGGCCCATCCTTTCGCGCACTTTGCGAAAGGGTGGGAGCGATGCTGCCAGGGGACAACCGTTTTCGTTGCGCCGATCAGGAGTCCCGCCTACGATAAGGCCTATGGCGAAGGCAAAGACTTTCGCCCTTTAAAATCCCGCTCCCATCCTCGACCACGAAGACGAGGAAACCCTCGCCGCCATCGACGAAGGCATCCGGGACCCGGAGGCTGGCCGAGTGGCGTCGGCTGAAACAGCCCGCGAACTCCTGTCCCAGCCCGACGTCGCCTCCTCCCATCCGAACATCAAGGAATTGCCGGGTGCCCCATCCTTTCGCGCTATTTGCGAAAGGGTGGGAGCGATGCTGCCGAGGGAGCAGCCATTTTCGTTCCATCGGTTTTCGGCCCACCCTCCAGCCTATGTTAGACTTTCTGACCTTTCCTGATCACGAGGCCAACTCATGCCAATTCCAATCCTGCTGCCCACCGCAGTCCGGGACGAAAGTTTCGGCGGTGTCACCTATCACATCGAAGGCGAGCTCGTCCCTGCGCTGCACATCGAGATGGGGAGCGTGCCGGTTTACTTTGAGCATCACATCCTGCTCTGGAAAGAACCCAAGGTGACGATTGGAGTGAAAGCGCTGGCGGGAGCGTTCAAGCGCATCCTCTCCGGCATGCCGATCTTCATGACCGAGGCCCACGGTCCCGGGCACATCGCGTTCAGCCGCGACGGCGCCGGCCATGTTTGGGGTATGCATCTTAAACAAGGAGAAGCCATCGACGTGCGCGAGCACCAGTTCTTGGCGGCCACCGCGCATGTGGATTACACCTTCAACCGCGTCAAGGGCATCGCCAACATGCTGATGGGCGGTTCAGGATTCTTCATCGACACCTTTACAGCGTTGACCAACGACGGCATCGTGTGGCTGCATGGCTATGGCAATGTTTTCGAGGTGACGCTGCAGGCGGGACAGATGATCGACATCGAGCCCGGAGGCTGGGTCTACAAAGATCGAACCGTGCAGATGGAAACGCAGTTCCAGAGGCTCGCGACCGGTCTGTTGGCCAGCGCCGGACAACTCGTCTGGAATCGTTTCAGCGGCCCCGGCCGCATCGCGATCCAGTCGATGTACATGCACATGCCAACGGAAAAGTAGGGCGCGTCTTCACTGACTAGCTTCGAGCCCTCGCAACGCTTTTGGGTGGCGCAGCGCTTTCAGCGCTGCGATCAGGCCTTTATTTTCTTCGAGGGCTTTTTAGCCCCTGGGGCTACTTCCCTTCCAGGTTAATATCTCCCACTCCCACGGCGGGCGGGCGGGTGGCCCATCCTTTCGCGTACTTTGCGAAAGGGTGGGAGCGATGCTGCCAGGGGACAACCGTTTTCGTTGCGCCGATCAGGAGTCCCGCCTACGATAAGGGCTATGGCGAAGGCAAAGACTTTCGCCCTTGAAAATCCCGCTCCCATCCTCGACGACGAAGACGAGGAAACCCTCGCCGCCATCGACGAAGGCATCCGGGACGCGGAGGCTGGTCGAGTAGCGTCGGCTGAAACAGCCCAGCGCCGCCTCCTCCCATCCGAATATCAAGGAGTTGCTCCTCGGTCCAAGCCCTCGCTTTGAGGATGTTTTGCCCAAACGCGGCACGCGAAAAACCCGGCCGCCGATCGACCTGAACTAACTGAATGGGCTGCGGTTTTCGACGGGGTGGGAACTACGAACGTGTGCACGAACGCCGGACGGAAAGCCTTCCCAATCGGGTCACCGGAACTTTTCCACAGCCTTCCACAGAAAGATTCCCATTCCGTGTGACGGACAACCTTGACCGAGGATACAGAAGGCGCACACTGACATCGTGCGCGAACACCTCAAACTCGAGCCCGGAAAGAATCAGCGCCGAACCTGTCCGCCAGAACGGACCCCTAAGTTCTTATCCGGGAATATTTTGCGTGCAAAATCATTGTTCCCAATATCTTACGAGCAGCCGCCCCTATCAAAGACCAGCAAGTTGCACGAAATCAATAGTTTGGCGAATTCGATGAAAAAAATATTGACCGATCCCAGGCTACTTCCCATCCAGGTTGATATCTCCCACTCCAACGTGCGCCCGCAGTTCGTACTTCCCTTCGCCGTGATACTTCAGCGTCTTGCCCAGCCAGCCGCTGGTGTCCCCGTAGCCGTCGCCATTCACATCGCCGATGCCCGCACTCGCGCTCACCAGCCGGTATCCTGCGCGCCCGTTGGACACCCGGATATCGCCCACGCCCAGACTCAGATCCTTATCGCCATCGACGTCTTCCACCGTCATGTCGCCAACTTTCTCATGCACATCGAGATTCGTGTTCTGCGGCACTTCGAGCTCCACGTCAAACTGCGTGTTGCCGCCCGAAGGCGCATGAAACTCAATGGTGGCATCGTTGCCGCGGACTTCGAAATCCACATTCGCTTCTTTGACGTTCCGCTCGCGGCGCGACTTGATGGTGTAGTGCAGGCTGATCTTGCTCGTATCCCCGCGCTTGATGTGCATGTCGCCGACGCCCATGCGCACGTGCACGAAGCCGCCCGCGGCAAAGTCGCGGGCATCGCTGCGGGTTTCTTCATAGTTCCAGTCGTTAGACGCCCGCAGCGGCAACGCGCTCAGAGGAACCAGAAACAAACACGCCAGAACTGCTTTGTAGAGCGGATTCAAACCGACAAGAGACCTTCCATGCATGGAGCACCTCTCGGGCGCAAAGGCGCCTGCTTGTAGTACGGGGACGAAGGCTTTGCGGTTCCAGGAAAGAATCGAGATGCCGCCGGCAGTTGGCGGGCATGAGTGCCCGCCCCACACTAGCTGTTGAAGTCGGCCACGCCGTTCCACACCAGTTGGACGGCGATGGCGAGAATCAGAAAGCCGAAGATCTTGTTGATCGCGCCCACCGCACTCGGCCCCAGACGCCGCACCAGCGGCCCGCCCAACACGAAGAAGAGCGTGACGCTAAGCGCGACTGCAGCGATGCCAATGATCATGCCGATATATGCCGCAGCGTTGTCCACATGAGCGGCGAGCGCCATAACCACTCCAATCGCGCCCGGTCCCGACATCAGCGGCATGGCCAGCGGGGTGAGCGAGATGTCTTCTTTGTCCTCGGCCTCGTGGGTTTCTTCCGGCGTAATGCGCGCGTGCGATGTGACCATGCCCCATGCCGTGTTGGCCACGATCAGTCCGCCGGCGATCTTGATGACCGGCAGCGAGATACCGAAGAAGTGCAGCACGAAACGTCCGAAGAACAGAAACGTCACCAGAATGACGAACACCCAGAGACCCGTCTTGACCGCGACACGACGCCGCTCTTGCGCGGTCCACGTCGAGGTCATGGTGAAGAAGATGGGAACGCCGCCGAAGGGATCCACAATCGGGAACAGCGCAAGGAAGGTCGCCACCGCCGAATTCGGCAGCGTGCGCAGGAAATGTCCCAAGGCATGCGCGGCATTCATGTCCTACCGGTATCCTTCCAGCGTCTTCGCCGCGCGTTCCAGCGCGGCCGCGAGCGCCGCCAACTGCTGGCGAGCGCGCTCGCTATCGCCCCGGTCGAGAGCTTCATTCACTCCCGGAATCACTACTGCCGCGTAACCCGTGTATTCGCCGGGCGCATAAATCACGTGGCGAAACCAGGGACGATGGGGCAGTCCCTGCGGCGCCAGCAGGGCCCGCTCCGCCCCGCGCAGTGCCTGGTTCAACCGAGCCGCATCTGGCGGCGGGCTCTTCTGCTTTACCAGGATCTTCGTACCCGCAGATTCGAAGTGGTGGGCGGCGGCGTTCACCGCCGCGAAGTCGAGCACGTGGTTGCCGAACTTTTCTTCAGCCCGTTTGCCGGCTGCGTCCAGATAGGCGACAATCTCCTTCCCGTATTCGTCGTAGTCGTAGGGCAGAACATCGGTATCCGCCATGCGCACCGCTTCCATCCCAAACACCCGCGCCATCTGCTGGACGTAGACAAATTCCGGATCGCCGAACTTCTTGAACCAGGCGAAATTATCGAACACGGAATGGTACACGCCATAATACGGACCACTCGAGCTCACGTCGGTCGATGGAACTCCCATGTGCTGCAGGAATGCGGTGTAATCGGAACCGCTGCCCAGGTCTCCGACCGGAACGTCGCCTTTCACCTGCACCGCCGGCAAGCGATGGTTCTCTCCAATCAATTCCCCGGGAGCTTGTGACGAGAGCACGTCCACTTGCGCGGCCTTCTGCCAGGCCTCGTAGACCGTGCCACCTTTCGGGCTCGGTATCACTTTGGTGATGTCACGCAGAAACTGTTTGAGACTGGGCACGGCCGAAGCGCCGAACTTCGATCCGGAAACAGCGACGTCCATGTTGAAATACGCGGCGGCATTCGCCAGTCCCGCCTCGTGCTGCTCGACCCACTCCGTCGATCCAATCAGGCCTTCCTCTTCGCCATCCCAACTGGCGAATATCAGCGTGCGCTTCGGTTTCCAGCCCGACTTCAGCAAGTCGCCGATGCCGTGCACCGCCTCGAGCATCGCGGCCGTGCCGCTGTTGGGATCAACCGCTCCGTAGACCCACGCGTCCCGATGGTTGCCAGCGACCACCCACTCGTCTGGCAACTCGCTGCCCGGAACGCGGCCGATCACATCCCAGAGCGTGCGGAATTGATAGTCCTGCCTGAGATGCATCTTCAACTTCGCCGGACCGGGACCAACGTGATAGGTGAAGGGCAGCGCGCCCTGCCACTCGCGCGGCGAGTCCGGTCCGCCCAGGTGCAGCAGCACGGGCCACGCGTCGTGATACGACAACGGAGTGACCGGAATTTTCGGCAGCTGCGCCGATTGATGGGGAGGAATGCGCTGCGACTCCGGCAGAGACGGCAGCGACGCGACCCCCGGCGTTGTCGGATCTCCGGGAAACTCGAACATGTATCCCACCGACCCACGCTCGACTCCAGTGTCCGGCCGCCACGGTCCTTCGGGATATTTATCGCCGCGCCGCCAGCCCGAATCCGCTGGATCGGAGTAGATGATCACGCCCGCGGCGCCGTGTTCCTGCGCCACGAACACTTTGACGCCGCGAAAATTCTGCCCGTAGCGCACCAACACGATCTTGCCGCGCACGTCGACCTTGAGCTTTTCGAGTTTCTCGAAGTCTTCGGGAGACCCATAGTTGGCGTAGACGACGTCGGCCTCGACGTCGCCCGACGGCGACATGCCGCTGAACGGCACGACCACGCGGGGGTCGTCTTGATAGGGATCGTGGTCGACGTGCTCGCGCGTCGGACCATGCATCTCGACCCCGGCGGGCGCAACCAGGTCGACGCTGATTTCGGCGGGATAGTTCATCCAGACTTTGTATTCGACAATCTCGGTGTCGAGTCCGGCGGCGCGGAATTTCTGCGCGACATAATCGGCGGTTGCCTTGTCCTCGATGGTGCCCGCCATGTGCGGAGCCTTGGTCAGGATGCGCAGATGCTCTTCCGCCAGTTTGGATTCGGGCACCGCCAGAAAGCGCGACTCCGTAGCCTGCTCGGCCGCAGCGTCGCGAAAACCCAGGATGGAAGGAGCCGAGCCGGAATACGCCGAAGCATTCCTGCCGGACGTCGTCGATGAACCCGAGAGCAAGATGGCAGACGAAAGAAGCGCGGCGGAAAGGAGTTTCATGGATTCGGGGTGAAAGTTAGTAAGGTAGCACAGGCGGTCGTCGCTGTCGTGGCATGAGCATTAGGCCGTCGTTATATTCGCCTATTGTTCGCTGTATGAACCAACTTCACCAAGTTCACCATTTGGTGCTGTAAAGTGATATACTACTTCCATGAAGCGAGCCACGATGACCCTTCCCGATGATCTTGCCCAAGCGGTGGACGATTACGTCCAGGCCCAGGAGACTCCTCCTGCGCTGACGACGGTCATGCAAGCGGCGCTGCGAGAGTATTTGCGCGAACGCGGGTTTCTTCGAACCTATCGTCCTCTGAAGATTACGCCGAAAGGGAGAAGCGGCCGCAGCGACATCAGTGAGAACCACGACCTCTACCTGACGGGCATGAAGAAATGATCCGCGCCGTGCTGGCGGACACGGGGCCCTTATTCGCGGCGAACGATGAAGGCGACGAGCACCATCAACGCGCCCTCCGAGAATTGAGAGAGCTAGCCCGCGACCGGCGGGAGGTGCTGATTGCCTATCCGATTTTGCTGGAAGCTTATTCGTTGCTCCTTTTCAAACTAGGCACGAATGCGGCCTCGGGTTGGCTGGCGGAAGTATCCGACGCGTCCTTCGTAAACCCCACTCCGGAAGACTATGCCCGCGCGAGCTCCACGGTGCGAACCTTAGCCGATCAGCGCATAACCTTGGTGGACGCGACCGTTGCCGCACTGGCCATGCGCATGGGCTTGGACGTGTGGACCTATGACCACCATTTTGATGTGATGAGAGTTCCCGTTTGGCGGTGAAGTCGCTCACCCGGTGACGCGAACGACCACAAGAGCAGGCGACGCCAGTTCAAACGACCCAGATTCGATCTTTTCGGTCCAGCCAGAACTCCAGAGCTTCGGGGCCGCGATAGTCGTTGTCGCGTAAAGAGATTGAGACCGTCGCTCCATTCTCGAAAACGATCGACACCTGCTGGTCGTCGACGTCGGTGTGGTCGACTCTGCAGCCTATCTGCTTGCAAAGTGCATCCCGATAACCGGGTTGCCCCAGACTGAAACCCTCTGATCCGCACGTGACAGTAAGCGGAGTGTACGAACGCAAGCTGAACATAGTCCCGCACGAATGTCACTGCGCTCAACTCGCTCCCCATAAGCCTTCCGAGAGCATCGGCTAGTGTCTGCTTCGTTGGAATATCTGTCATTTAATGAGGAAACCTCTTATCGCACCTGCCCGGTCCCGATAATCTCGTACTTCGACGAAGTCAGTTCGGCCAGCGCGAACGGCCCGCGGCAGTGGAGTTTCTGGGTGCTGATGCCCATCTCGGCGCCGAAGCCGAATTCCGCGCCGTCGGTAAAGCGGGTCGAGGCGTTCCAGTAGACGGCCGCTGAATCCACGCCGCGCAGGAATTTACGGGCGTTCGCCTCATTACGAGTCACGATGGAATCGCTGTGCTTGGTCGAATAGCGGTTGATGTGGGCGATGGCGTCGTCGACATCGGCGACGACGGCCACCGCCATACACAGCCGCAGATACTCTTCATACCAATCTTGCTCGGCCGCCGGCCCAACGGGCAATCCGGCAGCCAGCGTGCGGGATTTGCCATCGCCACGCACTTCGACTCCGGCATCGATTAACTTCTTCACGATGCGCGGAATATACTCGGCAGCGATTCTTTCGTGCACCAGCAACTTCTCGGCGGCGTTGCACACCGAGGGGCGCTGCGTCTTGGCATTAATGACGATGCGGTCGGCCATATCGAAATCGGCCGACTCGTCGATGAAGATGTGGCAGTTCCCTGCTCCGGTCTCGATCACCGGCACCGAGGAATTCTCGGTGACAAACGTGATGAGCCCCGCGCCGCCGCGCGGGATGATGACGTCCACGAAACCGCGGGCTTTGATCAGTTCCTGCACAGACTGCCGGGTGCTTGAATCCAGCAGTTCGATTGCACCCTCGGGCACGCCGGGAACGTCTTTCATAATCTCCGCTTGCATAATTTCGACCAGGCGCTGGTTGCTCTGGGCCGCTTCTTTGCCGCCGCGCAGGACGATGGCGTTGCCGGTCTTCAGCGCCAGCACCGCGGTATCGACCGTCACATTCGGACGCGACTCGTAGATGATTCCTACAACTCCCAACGGCACGCGCACTTTGCGGATGCGCAGGCCGTTCGACTTGGTCCACTCGGCCAGGGTCTCGCCGATGGGATCAGGCAGGGCGGCAACGTCGCGCACGCCGCGCGCCATCTCCTTGACCCGCGACGTAGTCAGCAGCAGGCGTTCGCGCATCGAGCCTTCGAGGCCGGAACCCTCAATATCCTCGCGGTTCGCCGCCAGGATGCTCTTCTCGTTGGCTTCGATCGCATCGGCAATCGCCCGCAGCAGGGCATTTTTTTCTTCGGTCGAAAGCAATGCCAGACGGGCCGACGCGGCGCGGGCGCGCAGCAACTTTTCCTGCGTGGAAGCGGCGCTGGTGACAGTGGCGGCCATGGCCTTTACTACCTGTCTTTCTGCGGCGGAAAATAGGTTCCGATTTTTCGTTCCATGCCCGCCGTGATGGCCTTGGGATGCCGCCCATTCACGATCGCCACATGAACTCCGCCTTCGCTTGCCAGCTTCGCGGCGCGTAGTTTCGAAATCATGCCGCCGCGGCCTAGTGAACTTTTGCCATTGCATTGCGCTTCAATCACGGGCGTGAGCTTGCGAATCACGCGCTGCAGACGCGGTTTCTTGCGGCCGTTGGGAACCATCAATCCGTCGACGTTGGTCAGCAGCAGCAGCCAGTCCGCCTTGACTGCGGTGGCCAGCAGCGAACTCAACTCGTCGTTGTCGCCGAAGGCGCCTTCCAACTCGCGCACCGAGACGCTGTCGTTCTCGTTCACTATGGGCACCACGCCCAGGGCCAGCAACTCAGCGAGCGCGTTCTGCAGATTACGGTAGCGCACGGGCGAAGTGAAATCGTCGCTCGAGAGCAACAGTTGCGCGACTACTTTCTTGCCGAAGAAAAGCCGCTCGTAAGTGTGCATCAACTTGCTCTGGCCGACCGCGGCGCAGGCCTGCATGAGCGGAACATCGCCGGGGCGTTTTTTGAGCGACAGGCCCGACATGCCCGCGGCGATCGCGCCCGAAGTTACGATCAGGTATTCGTTTTTCGACAAGTCAAACTGATCGACCATGCCGCGCAGCAGGTTGATGTCAATCTGCCCGCCGGGGGCGATCAGGCTGGTTCCGACTTTGATGACCACTCGCATAATTTGTTGGCTGCCGGCCGGGGCGAATTCACTCTTCCCGGCTGCCGCGAAGCTCCAGTGTATGAAACGTCAGCCTACAAAACTCCAGCCTGGAGAATCCGGCGACCCCGGCAGGGAGGGACAACATCTCTATCCTGCCGTTAGAATGATTTTCTGGCAAGGTGAAAAAATCCTGCCGCGTTGCATCTTTATGCCCGCATCCAACGCTACCAGCCGCTTTTCCGATCGCGTCGAAAACTATGTGCGCTACCGGCCGGGTTATCCGGCGCAAGCGTTGCAAATTCTCAAAGCCGAATGCGGGTTGGCTGCGCACCACATGGCGGCCGACATTGCTTCGGGCACGGGGATTTGGACTCGCATGCTGTTGGAGAATGGAAATTCTGTTTTCGGAGTCGAGCCCAACGCCGAGATGCGGCACGCGGGCGAGCGCCTGCTGGCGGGATTTCCGAAATTTACCAGCACCGCGGGAACGGCGGAAGCGACCACGCTGCCGGATCAGAGCGTCGATTTCGTCACCGCGGCACAGGCGGCGCATTGGTTCGATCGTGAGCGGGCGCGAGCCGAGTTTATGCGCATTCTCAAGCCTGGAGGATGGCTCGCACTGCTGTGGAACGAGCGCCTCACCGACTCGACGCCATTTCTGCGGGACTATGAACGGCTCCTGTTGACCTACGGCACGGACTATGCCGAAGTGCGGCATGAACGGACGACCGACGCAGTGAATGAGTTCTTCGATCCCGCGCCGTTTCAGGCGCAGGTATTTGAGTTGCGCCAGGAGTTCGACTACACGGGAATCGAAGGCCGGCTGCTGTCGTCGTCCTATGCGCCGGGGCCGGAGCATTCGAACTATCCGCCGATGCTGCGAGAATTGCGGCGGATCTTCGACGCGCACGCCGTCGGGGGTCGCGCAGCATTTGACTACAAGACGCGCCTTTATTTCGGGCGGCTGCGATGACCAGGATAGCGGATAAGCGACAAGCGACGAGGTCACACGACGGTGTAAGTGATCACGCAGTGGTCGCCACCGAGGTACACGCAAGGGTTGTGTTGGATCGCGACGCTTTCCTGAAAGTGTTTTCCCAGGCCCAGGGCAATACCCACGGCGAACGCACACATCTTTCGCGGCGAGTCATAAGTCAGGATCACCTTGTGGGGATTGACCCGCCGGGTGCGCAGGTAGGGAGGCGCGGCGCCACGCTCGTCCCGCCGCGCCGCGCTGTGAGCCAACGTCTCGGCGTGCTCAATCACGTCCAGCGTGCGCCACTCCGCTTTGATGAGGTGCGAGTACATGCCGAGTAGCGCAGGTACGGTGAATTCGCCAAATTCCTGCAGCATGATGGCTACGGATTTTCCATGTACCTTGGCGGCAGCCTTGAGCAGCGAAAAGGCCTCCGCGTCGGGATAGGCCTGCGCGAGATACACGCGCTCCTCAAGCCCCGCGGTCTTCAGTACCTTCATCCAGGCGCCTTTACCGTGCTGGCTTTCTACATAGTCGCGAAACTGCCACAGGATCCTGCCATGCATGGTATGAACGCTCCAGCGCTTAAGCGCAGTGTGCTACAGACCTTCTTGCTACAAACCGTCTTGCCGCAAACTTTGTGCTACAAATTTAAGAATTAGCTAAGGTAAAGATCGACCGTTTCGCGACAATACTTTAGCGCCCCTTGGTTGCCGGGCGCCGGGAGTGAACTTTGTCCAACGAAAAATTGTTCAACGAAAAATTGTCCGACGAAAAATCCTTTCACATGACGCCCGACGAATTCCGCCGCCACGGCCACGCCGTGGTGGACTGGATCGCCGACTATCAAGCGCGCGTAGAATCGTTCCCCGTGCTGTCGCCAGTAAAGCCGGGAGAGATTCGTGCTGCGCTGCCTGCGAATCCTCCGGCGCACGGCGAGCCGTTTGACACGTTGCTGAAAGATGTGGAGAAACTGATCCTGCCGGGCGTCACCCACTGGCAGTCTCCCAATTTCTTCGCGTATTTTCCGTGCAACGGGTCAGGCCCGGGCATTCTCGGCGATCTTCTTTCCTCTGGCCTGGGCGTGCAGGGGATGCTCTGGTCGACCAGCCCCGCCTGCACGGAACTCGAGACGCACGTGATGGACTGGCTCGTCGGCATGCTCGGCCTGCCCGAGAAATTCTTGTCGTCAAACACTGGCGGCGGAGTCATTCAGGATACGGCTTCGAGCGCCGCGCTCTGCGCCCTGTTGGCCGCCCGCGAGCGCGCCACCAACTATGTCAGTAATAAGAAGGGCTGCGATGGACGCCTCGTGGCCTACGCTTCGCCGCAAACCCATTCTTCTGTTGAAAAAGCCGCGATGATCGCCGGCCTCGGGTCCGGCAATTTGCGCTCTATCGAAGTCGACGAGAGTTTTGGCATGCGCCCCGACGCCCTTGCCCGCCAGATCGAAGCTGACACGCATGCGGGCCTTCTGCCTTGCTTCGTCTGCGCAACGGTGGGGACCACTTCTTCGAACGCCATGGACCCTCTCGCCGCCATTGGAACGATCTGCCGCCAAAACAATCTCTGGCTGCACGTGGACGCGGCCATGTCTGGCACCGCAATGCTTTGTCCTGAGTTTCGGCATCTGCAGAATGGAGTCGAACTGGTCGACAGCTACTGCTTCGATCCCCATAAATGGATGTTCACCACCTTCGACTGTAGTTGCTTGTGGGTCGCCGATCGCAAGGCTCTGATTCAAACCTTGAGCATCCTGCCGGAATACTTGCGCAATCAGGCTACCGAGTCGGGGGCGGTGATCGACTACCGCGACTGGCACATCCAACTGGGACGCCGTTTCCGCTCGCTGAAGCTGTGGTTCGTGATCCGCCACTACGGCGTTGAAGGCCTGCAGCACCACATTCGCCAGCATGTGCAGTTGGCGCAGCAGTTCGCCGAGTGGGTGAGAAACGATGACCGCTTCGAACTGACGGCGCCCGCACCGCTGAACCTGGTGTGCTTCCGCCATAAAGGCGGAGATGCGGCGAACCAGACAATCATGGACCGCCTGAACCGCAGCGGCGATCTGTTCCTTACGCACACCAGGCTGAACGGAAAGCTGACTCTGCGTCTCTGCGTGGGGCAGACCCACACCCAAGCAAGGCATGTGGAGAACGCGTGGCGAAGAATCGTAGAAGAAGCGGGGAACGCTGCGTGAAGCGGGATGGGTGTAGAATAACGCCCGTTTTGAACCAAGAAGCAGATGCCGATTTAAGGAGAATGCTGCGTGGCCTGCAAGCCTAGGAGTCAGGATATGAAGAAACTCTCGCTGGCACTATTTTCACTTGCGCTGTTGTTCGTCGTCATGTTCAGCGGCATCTCTTCCCCGGCGCAGAGCCGAATCGCCATCCCGTCCTACCAGGATCCGGGAAGCGCACAATGGAATGGGTGGCGATCTCTCGGTTCGTCCTCCGTCGGCATCATGATCGTCAATCTCAACAATGGCGACGACACCGCTTACTACCCGAGCGTCGACCAGGCTATTCGCAATACGCGAAAGCAGGGAATCTTTGTCGTCGGCTACGTGTACACCGGATATGGACAGCGCGATCCGGCCGTGGTTCGCAGGAAAGTGGACGCAGTATTCCGAAACTACCTGGTGGATGGGATCTTTTTCGACGAAGTCCCCACGGACTGTGGCACCAACTCTGTAGCGGGATCAAACTACCGCTACTATCAGGACCTGGCTGACCACGTGCGGCGCAATCAAGCAGGCGGGCGCATCGTGATCCTTAATCCCGGAACCCAGCCCAACGACGACTGCTGGATGTCAATCGCGAACATCCTGGTCACGGCGGAGTCCAGCAGCCTGCAGGACTATGTCCAGAACTACCAGCCGGAAGCATGGTTCCATCGCTATCCGCCTGACCGCTTCTGGCACATTGTGTACGCAGTTCCTTCTACCGCGCAGCTGAACGATGTGATCGCCTTAAGCCTCAAACGCGGTGCCAGTTGGGTCTATGTCACCGATCGGGGTAGCGCGAACCCCTACGATCAGCCGCCGTCTTACTGGTCGATTGAGGGAACTCAGGTCGCGCAGCAGGGAGTGCAGGCGCCCTATGCCAGCTTCCGTCCAGGGTCGAGCGACAGCAACGGCAACCCGCTTCCCAGCCAAGTTTCGTTTCGCTGGAGAGCAGTCAACGGAACCAAGTGGCAAATCTTTCTGGACACCGATCGCAATCCGCACACCGGCTATCACGGATCAGACTCGGGCCTTGCGATTGGCGCCGACTACCTGATCGAGGCCGCCGCGGATGGTAGTGCGCATCTGCTTCGTTATACGGGAAGCGGATCGGATTGGGAGTGGCATGAAGTTCCGGCCCACGCCCGCATCTCGTTTCTGGATGCCGGCGTCAACCTGATCGAGCTCGACGCGAACGCGCTGGGCCAGACCCACCCGCTCGATTACCAGATCCGTTCCCTCGACGCACACGGAAAGACGTTCTTTACCAGCTTGCTCGTGCCTCTTAGTCTTGACAGTACGGCATATGTTTTTGATATCGAAGACCACGGGCAGAACTAAGTTCTGTGTTAGCCGTGATCCAAGAACAGGCAGAAGAAGTCGAAAGGGCGGACACATCTAGTCTTTTATTCTTTGCCGACTGATCCGTCACAAGGTAACTTTGAGAAATCGCGATTGCGCGCGCATTGACGGGGTTTTGAGCGAAATGGCCTGTGTCGCCAGTCGGCCGCTCGATTTTTGATCACATTGCGTTGACACACACTGGCAACGACCGTTTTTGTTTGGACGTGCGCTCGATGAATCTTCCTTTAGACAGATATGGCCCATTCTCCTCTTCGCAAAAACACACATACAATGTCTCGAACGATCCGAGGACGAGTGCCAATGTCGCAATACGACGAGTTTGCTGTGAACTACCACTGGCTCTACTCGGACTATGTCTCTTCAGGCAAGCCAGCGCTTGAGCAGAACAAAGACGTTCTGAAAGACGCCGGTCCAAAGGTACGCATCCTGGATTGCTCGTGTGGAATCGGAACGTTCGCGATAGCGCTAGCTAAGCTTGGCTATGAAGTCAGTGGGTCTGATGGCAGCCCGGGAATGATCGAGCAAGCGGATCTTGCCGTCAGGAACGCCAATGTAGACGTCCCGCTGAAGTGCTGTACATGGGAGGATCTACCGGCTCACGTTACCGGTCCCTTTGACCTGGTTTTCTGTCTTGGCAACGCAATCGGGCACACCCGCAACGGAGAAGAAATGCTTCGGTCGTTGCAGGGAATGCGCGCCGTTCTAAGGAGTGGCGGCAAACTCGTCATCGACTCTCGCAACTGGGAGCAGATTAGGAAAGAGAAGACACGTTTCACACCCTACCCGTGGCGAGAGCGCGCGGGGCAACGGTGTTTGCCCATCTACGTTTGGAACTTTCCGGAGAGGTTCGAAGACGCTCACACGATAGAAGTGCTCTTAATCTTTGATTCTGACGGAAAAGTGTCGGTGCGGTCCTACCCGATTGTCTACTATCCATTTCGCGTCGAAGAGTTGATTGAACGCCTGAGAAGTGCCGGTTTCACGAATATTCAGAACAGGTTCAGCGAAAACCGTGAGGATTATCGGGTGGTCGCTTCTTAGAGACCAGCGGTCAATGAGTGCATAATCCCCATTACGCTCAAAATCCCCCCCGGCTGGGGTTCTGAGTGAAATGGCCTTGTTTCGACACTGGAGAAACTCGTGAAGGAATATGGGAAGCCTTACCCCGACTCAAAGCAGTCGCGCCGAGGTGCGGTTTCGTGTTAAGTCTTTCGGTTTTGTTGGATCGAGAAGGAAATAGCCGTGGGTGACCATCTGGGGTACGTAGCGTCCAACATCGTCGTCTTGGGATCGATGTCGTTCGCTTCACTGGCGGTTGCGCTCGGGATATCGAGATGGAAATGTATCTGTCTTGCTTTAGCACGAAGCCGTGCTCGCTCCCGTCTGAGTTGAAATAGAAGCCGACAATGTGGCTTCAGGATTGATGCCCGTGAGCTATGAACGTGGCACCCGGAAAGTCGATGGTGGTGAAAAGCCCGTTTACGAAAGAGGAAGCCCCGGTCTACCCGATCCAGCGCACATGGAGGAAGTCTCGGGCTTCCTTTACCGTGCATAGTTGTCTTCAGCCCGGGGGTGAAGTTGCCGCCGCCCAATTCTTCACACACGCCGGCTTCCAACAACAATAAGAAGTCAGTGGAAAAACTTCTTCCGTGCCGCACCCATTATGCCCACCAATCCCGTGCCGAGCAGGAGCAGAGTGCCGGGCTCGGGAACCGGGGAGGTCGAGAAGATCGCGTTCTGGAAAACGTATTGGCCATCGTAAGCCGTGAAAGTCGCGCGCACGTACCATAACTGGTTGGGGTTGGAGACAAAAGTGGGTCCCGAAGGGTTGCACTGCAAAGGGTCGCCAACACAAGCCTGGAGAGAGATGTCCGCCGTAGCGCGATAGTCGACTGTCAGTATGCTATTGGCAAGCCTAAACGAGAACGACACGGGTTCAAAGGTGATGTTTCCTTCCACGAACCGGTCGCCGTGTAAAATTGTTATACCGGCGTCGCGGAGGAGTTCGATATTCGTTGTGCGGGGATCACACGGATCGCAGTCCGGCAAGCCTGCCTCAATTTGAAAATCATTTAGCACACCGGGCACAGCGATGCCACCGCCGGGACCGGAGAAGTTGAATGCGTAGAGCGCATTTCCGAGCCCCGCGCCGGAAAGCGTTCCATACCCCTGTGTGATCGTTGTCGAGTTAGCAGCGGAGAATGCGACACAGGCCAGTATCATCGAAACCAGAAACGTCAATTTCTTCAAGGGAGCACCTCCGAGAAGCGTCACGAGGCGGCGGAGAGTGAATTCTGTGCCTGGTTCGCGCGTTTGTCAAGAATGGAAATGCCCCGCGATCTTTGCAGAAGCGGGACTGACGTGCCGTGCCCCCAAGCCTTTTCGCAGGTCTCGAATCCGTATCAGTGTAGTTGCTTCTCACAGTGGCAACCTCGACTGGTGCGTATCGACCGTTGGCTATTGAAAAATCTCGATTACACTCAGAGTCTCCCCGCTAGGGGTTTTGTAGCCGGGTTCGCCTCGGCCAAGAATTCAGAAGTGGGGCGTAGAATTCACGACGCAGGAAGAAGTCGTCTTCATTCGAGGATGTATCGCCTATGACAGACTGGTTCGCACGCCCCGTCCTACACGTGACCGACGTTGAGGCCTCGCTCCGCTTTTACGTGAACCGGCTCGGCTTCACGAGTCCCTGGCGCTTCGATGAGGACGGCAAGACGTTCGTCGCCCAGGTCGAGCGGCAGGGCTGCGCGCTCATCCTTTCCAGCCAGTGGCCCGAGAAGATTGGCAAGGGGCTGATGTTCATTTCCCTGAACGTCGAGCCGGAGACGCACGAGGCCGCGGTCGCCGCGTTGGACGCGCTGCGCGCGGAACTCGAGGCCAAGGGCGCTCCGGTCAAGGACGGTTCGTGGGGCTACCGACTTCTGGTGGTCGACGATCCCGACGGCAATCAGCTCTTCTTCAACTATCCGAACGAGACTGCATCCGGCAAGATCGTTTAGAGATGAAACGTAATCGTCCAGCCGCGCCAGGAGTGGCTCTGGGTTGGCTGCTCTCCCTGGTCTCCGGGAATTGTCTCCGGGAAGCTGTTTCGTGTTCATGATCGGGACACTCGGCCTAATGGTTGGCGGCATTCTAGGAAATAGTGCACCGGAACGACCCTTAGAAGTTGGTCAATTGTCGTGACATCGTCATTTCACTCAGCGACCACGGTGCCAGTCCTGCCTAACGCCAACCAAATGCCTGCGCCTCAGCGCCGCGCCGTCAGGCTCTGGGGCGCGTAATTCACCCGCCGTGTTTCCCAAATGCGTCCGTCGTCGACCGCTCCCTCAACCAGCTCATAGCCCAGCAGGGCGAACACGCGGCCATGCACAAACAGGGGCTGGGCGTTGCCATACCAGTCCACGCAGGAGGCGCGACAGGAATCGTCTTTGTCCTTGGCGCGATCGGGCTGCGCTTCAAGTTCGCCTACTTCCTGAAAATGCAAGGAATCGTTTCGTAGAAAGAGAATCGCCGCCGAAGTCTCGAACAGGTGGCGATAACCCGGGCGCGCGGGCAGGCTGATCGGCAAGCCGAGCATTCCCGAGTCTCGCGCGTCGGCCTTGTAGAAGAACCCGTGGCTACGCAACTCGCCCTGCGACGCTCCTTTGCGAATGTACTCGTCCGCGGTCGCAGGCAGGTCACCGAGGCGCACGGCAGTGAAGTGCAAGTCCGCTCCGTCGGTGCCCACGACGATCGCGTCCGAGCCCATTTGTTCGATGCGATCGGTTCCGTGGTTGAGCATAAGCGGATACAAATCGCCGTTGACCCAGCGCACTGCGTAGAGACGGGACTTGTCCGCTTTCTGCGGATAGCCCCATCCACTGCCGGAACCGTAAAGCAGATAGTCACCTACGAATCGGTTTTGAAACGTGTAACCCCTGGGAGTGGGAAGCTTGCGATAACTGGAAGGCGGAACTGGATCACTGCCGTCCGAGAAACTCGACAGCGGCACCCGCATCAGCGCCACATCGCCCGCGGCGCGTTCCGCGCCCCACATGCCATCACCGGCAGTCTGGGAGCGAACCAGCACGTTGAGGTGAGCATCGTCACTTTCGAGAAAAGAAAATTGATCCACCGGGCTGCCGGAAACTTCCAGCGCGCTCGGAGCCGAGCCGTCGAGAGGCATGCGATAGAGCAGCGACCGCGTGGTCATCCTGTCGCCCTGGCGCTCCCAATCGGTGAGCCAGATGTAAACCGATTCCGGCGAAACGTAGAACACACGCCCCGCAGGCCCCACCACCGACGTCGCTTTGCAATCGAAGTCGCCCTTGGCAAGATCGCAAATCGTGACCGTTTGCAACGCTACACCATATTCGGAATCGAGCGGATGCTCCGGCTTATAAACCTGATTCGCCGAAACAATGCGCCGGAACTCTTGCGCCGTGGCGCCCTTGTGCCACTTGCGGACGGCGGGGAAACTCTGGAACGGATCTCCGCTGCCGGGATACACATAGAGTGGCGAGTAGAAGATGAGCTTGCTGCCGATCAGGCGGCTGGCGTAATTGCGCGACGAATAATAATCGTTGGAGCGGAGGTGATAGGTCGACCGGTAGCTGAGCTTCCCGGCCGGGTCGATCCCGAACAAACCAACCTCGGTGCCGCCGCGTTCATAGCTGTAGCCAATGACTGCGATCGTGTCCGCCGAAACCAGCATTTCGTCGTACCAGGTACCGCTGGGATCGATGTCGGGCCCAAATGCATCCACACCGGAGATCGGGGTCAGAGCGCCACCACCGATCGCGATTGTGAACAGGCGCCCGCGGCGCAACACGACCAGGTGGTTGCCGTGCAGCTTGACGATTCCGCCTTCGTCGACGCCGGCGTGCTGCACGTTGGTGATCGACTCTTGTTTGTCCGCGCCCGCGCTCGCAGCAGGCAACGCCAACTTGGCCGCCGGCGCGGCGCTGTAAGCAAAGTCCATGGATTGGCGCAAACGCGTCTGCTTCTCCGCAATTTCCCGGAGATAACTGGCTAGGTCCTGCTCTGAGCGGAAAGCCCGCATCGTCTTCTTCGGCGCCGGCGCCGGATGATTCGCAGAGTGTGGTGACAGATGGCTGCCAGAACTCACGGCGCAACCCGCCAGGCCTGAAATAATGATCGCTGTGTTGATCGCGGCTATCAGAAGTCGTTTCATAGTTTCCTCGCCTACTGAGAACGGTGTAGGCGGGAAAACTTGCACGGATTAGCAACAGTAGAAGAGAGGATTTTCTGGGAAAGGGGGCAACAATTCATCCCGCGTCGCGGTCGCGCTCCAGGTCAAGGAAATCGCTTCACGAGTTAAAATCCGTCCAGGATGTTCGAGACCAGGGTGCGGGCGAAATCCTGAGAGAGGCGGCGGAAGGCGGGAGAATCCTCTTCGAAGAAACTGGTCAGGTCCTGCGATACTTCGTATTGCTCGCGGAACAGGTACGCTGGATTCTGGTAGAGGACCTTACCATTGCGGTCGGTCAGGGTAACCTTCATGCTGACCACGATCAGTACGCTCGCTGCCTGCCCGGTCGACGTGTTATAGGTGAGCGGAGAAGACACGGTGGAAAGCACAGTGCCGCGCAAAGTGGCGTCGGCGTCTTCGCTGGGATCGTTGAGGATGTGGTAGTGAGTCCGGGTGGTAAATTCACGTACCACCGAAGCCGTCAGCATCTGCTCGATGCGGTAGGTAAGAGTCTCATTCTTGAAGGCCGGCACGGCAATCGTCTTGACGTTTTCGGGAAGTTGCACCGCGTGACCGGCAGTGTGATAGCCGCATCCCGCCAGAACGAGCGCGAACAAGAACAGCGCAGGTAAGCACGCAGCACGCGTCGTCATTGAATCTTCCCTGTCGGGCGGGTGGCGGTCATACTCTCGGCGCATTCCACAGCGGTCAGGGCGGAGATGCGGAGATTATCGGCGGAGGCCCACAACCAGACGCCATTGGGCTGCACGGGATCAATCTTGAGCGCTAGCTGGATGTCGGCCTGTCCCGCAGCGCTCACGTTGCTGGGAGGATCTTCCTCCGCGCCCGGAATCGCCACATGGTCCCCGGCCAGGGCCTGGGACAAGGCGAGCACGTCTGGGGTGTTCTCCATTTCGAGAAAGACCGCCAGCGCATGACCGTGGAAAATGGGGGCCTGCAGGAGCAGGAGCGCAGGCCGCGGAGCGCCGTCCCCGGCAATCTTCTGATAGTGGCGAGAAATGCGGGCCTCCACCGAGTCGAGCGCGGGCTGCGACTTCGGCCCATAGCGCGCCAGCATGTTGAAGGCGACCTGCGCGTCGTAGACGTCTTTGGGGAGAGGCTGGAACGAAAGCAGGTTGACGGTCTGCTGGTGCATCTCATCCATGCCGCGTTGGCCGTGCTCCGAGGCAGGTTCGAAAACCGTGGCCACGGCACGGCTAATCGCGCCTGCCTTGGCGGCGCGCAACAGCAGCAAAGCTAGCATCACCGCGACCGGATGCGCCACTACGCAGGGGCCGGGCTGCAGTTCCGGAGGAGGGATTTGTCCGCGTTCCCGCTCGACCCACAAAGAACGTACGCTGGCCCCAGGTTCGTTTTCCAGAGAGGAAGAAAGATCGATGATGGCGCTGCCGGCGTCGCGAGCATCTCTCCAGTTTTTGCGTGTGCACTCTTCATCCGAGGCAAAAAAAGTGAAGTCCACGTGCTCAAACTGCTCGGCGCGCACTCGCTGGATAAAACTGATCTCGTCGCCCATGGCCTCAAGCTGACCGAGAGACTCGTCGTCATCGAGCAGGCGTATATCGGCGGCCGGAAAGTTGCGCTCGTTCAGCATCTCGGCGATTTCCTTGCCCTTGAGGGAAGCCGCGCCCACGATCGCGGCGCGATACAGATTTCCCCGAGCGGCGACGGGATGAGACGCAGGCGGGGACTTGACGGCGTCGTTCATGAGGCTGGCGACGCCTCCTTGTAGGGCGGCGGCGGAGGATCATGGCGACGGCGGAACATCCATTGCAAGCGCCAGAAAACGCCGGAGACCATGTAGAGCAGCGCGATGAAGAAAAGCATCTGGCGCGAAAAGAACCAGATCGAGGCGATCAGGCCCCCCAGAAAGAGAATCAGTCGGAAGGGATGGCGCGAGCGGAAATCGATGTCCTTGAAGCTATAGAAGCGCCAGGTGCTCACCATCAGGTAGCCGACGGTCATCACCATCGCGAACCAGGTCAAGGCCGTATACCACGACTCGAGAGGATCGCCGGCGGCGAAGTGAACCACGGCGGCAATCACACCCGCACCTGCTGGAATGGGCATGCCGACAAAATACTTCTTCCCGGGACGGCCGGGATTGGAGGGCTGCGGATTGCTGGTGATGTTGAACCGTGCCAGGCGGCTTGCGCCCGCGACCAGAAAAAGAAAACTGGCAATGGCTCCTAACTGGGTCAGCTTGACGTGCCAGTTGTTGTGCCAATCGGTGAGCAGGACCGCAGGCATCAGGTAAAATCCCCACTTCCAGGCCAGCATGGCGGGGGCGACACCGAATGTGATTGCGTCGGCCAGAGAGTCCAATTCCTTGCCGAAGTCGCTGCTGGTTCCAGTCATGCGAGCGATGCGTCCATCGAGGCCGTCGAACAGTACCGCGAAGCCGATCGCCTTGGCTGCATTGTCGAGGTGCCAATATTCCGCCAGCGTGGCGTGCAGGACCTCGAGCATGGCGTAATAGCCCAAGGCCATGTTCGCGGTGGTGAACAATGACGGGAGAATGTACATTCCCTTGCTGAGCCGGCGCCGCGGTTTGTGGGCAACCTGATCCATGCGAGGCTGATCCGTCTTAGCTTGATCCATCAGTGCGCCCTCTCGGTGGCCGGAGCGCTTCCGGCGGTGGCCAGCACACCCTGGGGCTGCAGGTAGGCAAGCACGCTGGAGCCGCCTTTTACATGGTCGCCAATTTTCACGTTGAGGTGGGCAGAGGCATCGACCAGGACATCCACGCGCGATCCGAATTTGATCAGGCCCACACGCTGGCCTCGCTCCAGCCGGTCTCCGACCTTGGGGTAAAACACGATGCGCCGCGCCAGCAGGCCCGCAATCTGCTTGAAGACGACTCTCTGGCCGTCGCCTTCGACGGTAACGATATTCTGCTCGTTTAACTCGGCGGAGGTTTTATTCATCGCGTTCAGATACTGGCCACGCTGGTAGCGGACATCGCGAATCACACCCGCGATTGGCGAGCGGTTCACGTGCACATTGAACACGCTGAGGAAAATGCTGAGCCGGGTCAGCTTCGCGTTTCCCAGGGTCACGGTTGAAACGTCGGTGACCTTGCCATCGCCGGGGGAGACCACCGCACCCGCGTCCTGCGGGATCGCGCGCTCAGGATCGCGAAAGAACCACAGAAAGAAAAACGCCAACAGGCAGGGGATGACCGCCCAGGTGGGATTGGTCAGCCACCCGAGCAGCACCGCGGCGGCGATCAGTGGCACTGCGTAGAAGTATCCGTCACGCACCATGAGAGCTTCCAATTATAGAGCAGGCTGCCCAGGGTCGGGACGATTTGGGTGGTCCGTGCGTTTCGCAGCCGACTCTGTGCCGCGAATGATAACTTCCGGTCGGCCGCCAACCTCGCAGAAACTCGGAAGTGAAGGCCGACGGAGCCTTCCAATGGCTGATATAGCCGGCTGGCAAGAACGGACTTCAGTGGAAAAATGACAGAGGACCTAGTTATAGACGCGCGGCTTCATCTGAACAGCTAGGAACCTATTTTCATCCTGTGGCGCGCAGTTCACTCTTCGCGAAGCAATCTCACAGGATCAATCGACATCGCACGTCGCGCTGGAATCCATGTTGCCAGTAGGCCCAGGAGCGCCATACAGACGACAACCCCACCCAGCACCAGCGGATCTCGAGGAGTCGCCTCGTACACGATGAAAGCCAACACTCTGCTCGCCAGAATCCCCAAGAGGAGTCCTGCTGCCGAACCAAATGCCAGCACCTTGAACGCGCGTCCTAGTGCCGCCATTAACACTTCTTTGCGCTGCGCCCCTAGGGCAACGCGGATTCCCAACTCGCGCAAGCGCTTGCTGACCGAGTATGAAGCCATTCCAAAAATGCCTGTGATGGAGAGCATCGCGCCCAGCCCTCCCAGCACTCCCAGCGCAATCGACGCCGCTCGCGCAGGCAACAGTGCAGTTCCCAGCTCTTTATCCCACGTGTTGATCGTAAGCGGCAGCCCTTCATCCAGGCTGCGAAGCGTCTGCTCCAGGACTGGCGCCAGATCCTGCGCGTTGTGATTGGCGCGCGCGATCATCCAGGTCCAGGTCGACGGTGATTGCAACATCGAAAGGAACATGGCTGGCTGGGGTTCTTCGCTTAGAGTCTTATACTTTCCGTCTTCCACTATGCCAACGACCCGCACCCGCGTCCCGTCGCCGAATTTGAACGAATTGTCGATCGCATTCGCTTCTGAGCCGAAGAGGGCGCGCGCAAACTCCCGGTTCACCACGGCGACCCGCGGAGCACCCTCTTTGTCGTCCCATGTGAAGTCTCGCCCTTGCAGCAGGGTCGTGCCAGCAGCATGAAAATACCCCGGCGATACGGAATATTCCATGGGATGCGCCGCCGCATTCGAACTACGGTAGTCCGTTGTGCTGTCTGTGAAGACCGTGTTCTCGCTCCAACCCAGGTTCAACGGGATTCTGCCGGCGTAGGCAGCCGCGGTTACGCCGGGAATAGTCTCGACAGCGGCGAGCATGCGCTTCTGCATGGCCGCGGCCTGCTCGCCTTTGTAGCCGGCCATATTGAGTTCTGTATTCACCTGCAACACGTTCTCAGGCACAAACCCGAAGTTGCTATGCAAGGAGCGAATCATTCCCCGAACCGCGACCAGCGACGACGTCACCAGCACCGCGCACACCGCAATCTGCGCTCCCAGCAGCAAATCGCGCAATGTGACGCGCCGTGAGTTCATCCATCCGCTGGTCCCGCTCTTGATCCCCTGGAAAGGATCCGTCTTCAACACCTGGCGTACCGGCACCATTCCGAACAGGAATCCGCTAGCCAGCGCCAGCAGCAGGGCTACCGCAGAGGTCAACAGGTCGGGATGGATATTAAGGCTAATGGGGAAAATGGGATCGGGACGCCAGGCGCTTAACATGCGCAGCAACACAACGCTTCCAGCCATGCCCAGCGCGCCGCCGGCAATCGAAACCAGAAAAGCTTCGGTGAGCAGTTGGCGCAGAATGCGTCCCCGGCTGGAACCAAGCGCCAAGCGCAGGGCGACTTCGCGCGTGCGATCCGCGGCACGAGCCGCGAACAAACCGCCGAGGTTTGCGCACGCAGCTAGCAGGATCAGTCCGGCAAGCAGCATCAACCCCGCCACAAAAGCATGCACCGGCCCTCCGAGCATGTCGCCCGCCAGGCCGGGACGCGCCAGCCCAAACGCAATGCCGTCGTCTTCCTTGGGATAACTCTTATCCATGTACTCCGCGATGCTGTTCAGGTCGGCAATGGCTTTCGCCGGAGTTATACCGCTCCTCAATCGGCCAATCACCCACCTTCCCCGATTGGTCCTCGAATCCAGATTGCTCGAGCCTTCAATCTGCTGCTGGTTGACAATAGGTGCCCAAACATCCGGAGAATAGAACAATTCCGTGCCGCGGAACCCTGCGGGAGCCACGCCCAGAATCGTGTAGGTGTACTTGTTGACACGGACCGCGCGTCCTACTACTCCGAGATCGGCTTGGAAATGGCTCTGCCAGTAGCCATAGCTCAGAACGACATAAGGAGCGCTGTTCGGCCCGTGCTCATCGCTGCCGTGGAAGAATCGGCCCAGGTAGGGTTGAATTCCGAGGACATCGAAGTAGTTCCCGCTTGCCGTATAGAGCCAGATTGGAGCAGTTCTGCCATCTGAGTCGAGCCCAGCTGTCGAAATTTCGTAGGCAATCAGACCGTCGAAGGAGCGGTTCCGATCACGCAAATCCACGTAGTCCGGATAGGACTCCGACGGTCCACCTCCGTTGGTGCGTTCGATCTGATAAAGGTTCTGCCCGCCCGGAACGCTCAGAGGTCGCAGCACTAGCTCATTCAGCAGGCTAAACACGATAGTGTTTGCGCCGATGCCTAAAGCCAGTGTCAAAATGGCTGCAGTTGTGAAACCAGGAGACTTGCGCAACTGCCGAAGCGCATAACGAAGATCTTGAGCTAGCCCACTCATCCTGCGACCTCCTGAAGACGCACACCACAAGCGCTGCTCCTCAGGATGCAATCACCGTACCCTTCCGCAACCACCGTAAGCTATTGATCACGAACATAATGCAGAAGGCGCAAGCCGCAGCGGCTGTCCGCTCGTGGAGGGCTATGTCCGAAACCGGACGGCTTTAAGACGAGAGTCGTCTCTCTAGGGATTGGAGTCGCGTCACTATAGTGCTGATCGGCCCACCACTCGAACGAGGCGCTTTGACAGTTTTGAACACGAATCCTCAACTCTTAGGGTTCGCGGCGGATGACGGGCAAACCGGATGCAACCCATTGACCACCGAAAACTGTTGTATTGATAACTGGCCACGACGGAGAAGATTACCAATGAAAGGGCCGTAAGCAGCAATAAAAAGGGCGCTTCATCGCGCCCGTGGAAAGATGAGTTACTCCCTTGGCGGCAAAGCCGCATGGAGGTTGGCCAGGATTTTTACGCTACGTTGACGCCGTAGTGCTGCCGGTACTCGCGCTCGATGGACTCCATCTGGTCCTTCAGACGGAGTTTCAGCTTCTTCAGACGAACCTCTTCCAGCTTTTCGTCTTCGCTGAGATAACGTTTTTGGGTGAGTGAATCGAGGCGTTTCGAATACTGCGTATGCTCCTGAGCCAATCTGCGGAATTCCTCATGATTGGTCAGAAGTTGGTCTCTCGAAGTCAGCATCCAGCAGACCTCCAACCGGGATATGAGCTGAGGCTAGCACAGGGCAAAAAGGGGTTCAATGCCAAAAAAGTGGTGCAGTCTCAGTGTGAGAAACAGTGCTTAGGCCAGAGTCAACGGCAACGTCAGGCGGTACCGGACGGCATCTTCCGGAGGATTTGTGTAGTAGGACTTGCGCCGGCCCGATTGCTCGAAACCTGCCTTTTCGTAAAGAGTTCGCGCGGCGGCGTTCGACTCCCGGACTTCGAGAAACACGGAAATGCTGTTGGTTTCGCGGGCGGTGGCGAGGAGAGCGTCCAAAAGCCGCCGCCCAAGGCCTTTCCGGCGGGCAGCGTGAACCACGACAATGTTTTCCAGCTCCCATTCGGGGGCAAGATGCTGGGCGACGAGGAAGCCCAAGGTTCTAGCGTGAGTGTGGTTCCGGGTCTCTTGGGCGGAGGCGACGGGAGGGAAATCTTCCGCCAGGAGTACGAGCCTTTCAACACCTTCCCGATGGAAAGCCCTTCGATATTGATCTTCGGTCCAGTGTCCGGCGGTGGCGGACTGCCGCTCCAGGTCCATGATGGAAGGAATGTCGGCGGCAGTTGCGGGGCGGATAAGCATGGCGTTTTTCGCGGTCTTGCTCGCGGCTGTGCCAAGCTAGAAGTTAGCAGCTAGGAACTTGGCTTCACAAACATCTCTGCGTCCGAGCGGCGCATGTAGTTCGCTTCCAACCGCTCGGGAGGGACGGTTGCGCCGGCTTGCAGCTTTTTCCATCCGAAATGGGCGATCGTTTCAGAGTTGGGGGGATCGACCGCGAGCACCGAGAGACCGGCGGCCCGCGCCGCATCCGCTAAGGCAACGTCCGCGGTGACGACCGTCGAGTCTCGCGCAGCGAGCAAGAAGTCGGCTTGCGACAGCAGTTCCTCTCGCAAAACCTGGACCGATTCGCCCGCCAGTTCGTACGCTCCGAAAAAAACTTCGCGGCGCCCGCCATCCAGCGCCGCCACAACCTTGCCTTGGGCGCGACTGCCGGTGGCCACCAGCTCCAGCAGTGACACCGGGACAATGGGCTTTTGCAGAATCTCTGCCAAGGCTTTGATTGCGGCGAGTCCCACGCGCAGGCCAGTAAACGATCCCGGGCCGGAAACTACGACGAAGGCATCGATCTCGGCCTTGCTGAATCCGTGGTTCTGAAGCAGGGCTGCGATCTGCGGCACCAGTTGCGCAGAGAAGGTGCCGCCCGCCAGCGGCGCAACTTCGATTAGATGGATTTCATTGGCATCGGAGCCGTCGCCCGCACGCGCGAGTGCAACCGTGCCGTTCCTGCCGGAAGTGTCGGTGACGAGAACAAGCATCTGTGTTTTGCTGCTTTATCCGTGGTGATCCGTGAAATCCGTGGCAGGTCTGGGCCCTATCCCTGCACCAGTTCCAACAGCACCCCACCCGTGCTCGAGGGATGCACAAACACGTACTTGTGCCCGCCGGCACCGGTTCTGATCTCTTCCGACACCAGGCGGATGCCGTCTTTTTTCAGCCGATCGACGGCCGCGGACAGGTCCGGCACTTTGAGGCACACATGGTGCAGACCTTCGCCCCGCTTGGCGATAAACTTCGCGATAGTTGAATTCTCCGAAGTCGCTTCGAGCAACTCCAGTCGGCTCTCGCCGACCGGAACCATCACTAGCCGCACTTGTTCCTGCTCCACCGTTTCTTCGGGGGAGACGCTGAGGCCCAGCTTTTCGTAAATCGCCTTGGCCGCCGCCAGCGACTTCACCGCGATGCCGAGATGATCAATTTGGAACATTAGAGTTGCTCACGTGGCGGCGGACGCATTCGTCCGCCCCTGACTTCAAATCCCGCGCAAGTTTCAAAACCACCCGGACGAATGCGCCCGGGGCTACCTGTTTCTTGCCCGCGCTGCGATCTCTTCCACCAGCGTATAGGGATCGCGTTTATGTTCGGCAACTTCCGCCGCCAGCTTGGTCAGGTTGCCATCGCCGAGCTGCGTCCGCGCTTTCTCCAGCATGACATCGCGAAGCATTTCGACGAGCCTCTCCTGCCAGTTCTGCACGCTCTTTTTCAGCGCCAGGTTCTCTTTCTGCAGATAGGCCTCGTAGTCGGCGATAGCCGCGGCCAGGTCGTCCACTCCGGTTCCGTCGCTGGCAACCGTCTTCACGATCGGAGGCGTCCAGCCATCGTGGCGCAGAGCGAGCGACTGCAGGGCACGAATCTCGCGCTCCACTCGCTCAGCGCCTTCGCGGTCGCTCTTGTTGATGACGAAGATGTCGGCGATCTCCATGATGCCCGCCTTGATGGTCTGCACATCGTCGCCCATGCCAGGGACCAGAATCACGACGGTGATGTCGGCGAGGCGCACGATATCGATTTCATCCTGGCCGACGCCGACGGTCTCAACCAGGATTATGTCGCGCCCCGAGGCGTCGAGGACAGTGGTGACGTCGGCCGTGGTGCGCGCGAGGCCGCCGAGCGATCCGCGGGTTGCCATGCTGCGAATATAGATCCCGGGGTCAGCGAAATGTTCCTGCATGCGGATGCGGTCTCCCAGGATCGCTCCGCCGGTGTATGGACTCGTTGGGTCCACCGCGACAATGCCAACGGTACGATTCTGTTTGCGGTAGAACCGTGCCAGGTGGTCGACCAGCGTGCTCTTGCCCGCCCCCGGCGCGCCCGTCAGTCCAATCACGCGAGCCCGCCCGCTGTGCGGGAACAAGGCCTTCAGCAGATCGGACCATCCTGGCCCGCGATTCTCGACCGTGGAAATGGCCCGGGCCAGGGCGCGGACATCGCCCGAGCGGAGCGCGTCGATCCAGGACTGGATGTCGTGATTCAAATGATCAGTGTAAAGCAGAACGAGGATGCTATGCTTAACTGTTGCGCTGCCTATGGATCAGCTCAATCCAGCATCGCAGATTGGGCCCTCACTCATATCCTTCGGTATGGGGATACGGACATTTTCCCTGTCCCTTTCGAGTTTGAGGCTATTTCTCATTCCTGGCTTTTGATCCGGCCCGCCTTAGAGCAGATCGATCTGTCTTGCTATGTGCCGGGTGGAAGCCAGCGAATACTCGTTCCCAAGCCCGGGGGTGGATTCCGTGTAGCAGTACAACTCGACCCACTTGATTCGATTCTCTACGCGGCTTTGGTTTATGAGGCGGCGGAACTCATCGAGCATAGTCGGGTCGGAGTGTCGCAGCGTGTCGCTTGCTCATACCGAGTCAATTTGGACTCGAAGGGCAGCTTCTTCGCCTCCGAGCCAGGCTGGAAGGACTTTCATGAGCGTTCCACAGAGCTAGCAACCGACAAAATCTTCACCCATGTCTTGATCGCTGACATAGCGGACTTTTACAACCAGATCTCTCTGCACCGGGTCGAGAGCGCGCTCCATACTGCCAATGTTGAGCGGGCGAGAGTGGAGACCGTCCATGACTTTCTGCTGGCGCTTAACCTGAAGCAGTCGAGAGGGCTGCCTGTCGGACCGATCCCCTCGATAGTTCTAGCTGAGGCACTGTTGACTGACGTCGACAACTTTCTCCTTAGAAGAGGAGCGTCGCATGTCCGCTACGTGGACGATTTCCGGATCTTCTGTGGATCTAGGGCGTAGGCAGTCGTCCTGCATCATGATTTAACCGAATATCTCTACACTTCACATCGCCTCTCTCTGGAGTCTCACAAGACCAAGGTCATACACACCAGCAAGTTCGTTCTGGAAGAACTCCGTGACCCAGAAGCGGAGGAAAGAGAAGCTAAAACGGACAAGCTGAACGACCTGATCCAGCAGTTGAAGGAGACAACCGGCTACGATATCAGTGCGGACGAATTGCCCGAACACGAGCAAGCGTCCGCCGTACGGGAGAGCCTGAGCGAACTGTTCGACGAATGCATCTCGACACGGCCCCTCCACCTCGGACTGGCCCGGCACCTTCTGAGACGAGCAACCCAGATGAAGACCGCCGCGCTCGCTGCGCAGGTTTTCGACCATCTTGAGATTCTCGCGCCGGTCTTTCGCGACGTTTCTCGCTATATCACGCGATGTCTACCTAAGAAATCCTCGCGATCTAGAGGAGACCACCTTATGAGTTTCTTGGAGAGAAGCGACGTTGGGAGCCTCCCATTCCTTAGAATGTGGGGTCTTGAAGTCTTTCGACAGCGACCGGACCTGGGATCTACCGCGACAATCTGGAAGCTGGCAGAGGACTCCGCGCCCGCCTTGGGCCAGCGCTACGTGGCATTGATCGCGCGCACGTTTGGGCAGCTAGACTGTCAGGGCACATAAGGAAAACTGGCGCAATCACGGCTCATGGGACCGCCGGGCCCTAATCTTCTCGTCCTGTGAACTGCCGCACAGCGAACGCAAGCCGTGGTTGGACTTGGTGGTGGGGTCTGGGGATCTTTGCGACACGGCAGTTGCTAGATTCGCTTCGTCTCAATAGGTTGTCTGCTTCGTCCGTACTGCCCGGGGACTAGCACCTTACGGCGTTGCAGGCTGGGCAGGACCATCGGGTACCTGTCCCGGTGACCAGAGGGGTCGAGCAAAATGGGCAAATCGCGTCCGCGGCTGGCGGTATCGCCGCAAGCCTCTCCCGTAACGAGGGCTCCCTCGGAGTCCGCAGCAGATGAACCAGCAGCAGAATCGCCCCAGCCGGTGCGACGATTCGGAAGACCCATGTGCCGACCCCAAAATCCGGATCGCCGGGGACCGCCCAAAAGACTACCGAGACGGCGATCAAACAAAACAGACCAGCCCATTGGAAGGAACGACGCGTCTTCGGGTTCACGTGCGGATCACGACCGCACACCGCGCACTTCCAATGTTTCCAATAGCCCACGGGCAAGATTGGGATCCAGAAGATGTGTCCTACATCGAAGGTCCGGACGGCGATGGATCGACGTGGCGCCTGGCAGGCAAGGCAGTAGTCATTGCGAAACGCAACCCGCTTTGGCCAGAAATGGTAGGCGCCGTAAACAATGAACATGGGCTTCGCCAGACGCTGTTCTGCTGTATATTAGCCCACTACTTCAGCAAGCAGTTACAACGGGCATCGCGCAAGGAACACCTTGGCCCCTGTCTCCACGCCACCGAGCACCGCCGGAAAAACCCACCTCTGGATTGAGGCGCTTCCGCTGCTCGTCTTCCCGGCGTTGGCCGTTGCGCTACAGAATCGAATGCCAGCTTGGTTGTTCATGTGGGCCTTGTCATTCGCGATTTTTGCCGGCCTTAAATGGATGACGTGGTGGAAAGCTCGCACCCGAGTCGCACACAGCGCTGGACGTTCGTTCGCCTACCTCATCGGTTGGCCGGGAATGGACGCGGAAACGTTTCTCGACGCGGACAAGCGGCCGATCAAACCTGCTGCTCGCGACTGGCTCTGGGCGACGCTGAAGACTGCTCTGGGCGTCGTGTTGTTGTGGGCGGTTGCGCGCCGCCTCCCGGAACAAGACGAGTTGCTTCGAGGATGGATTGGTCTCTTCGGGCTGATCTTCCTGCTGCATTTCGGCAGCTTCCATCTGATCGCTCTGTTCTGGCAGACGGTGGGCATCGACGCAGAGCCGATCATGTCGAAGCCGATTCTGTCGAAAACGCTCAGCGAGTTCTGGGGCAAACGCTGGAACCTTGGATTTCGCCAGCTGGCTCACGATCTGATCTTCCGTCCACTTTACAAGCGCACGGGCGTGGCCGCGGCCGGGTTGCTGGTGTTCGTGGCGTCTGGCCTGATTCACGACCTGGTAATTTCGCTGCCGGCCCGCGGAGGATATGGTCTGCCTACAGGATATTTTGTCCTGCAAGGCCTGGGTGTGACTTTGGAGAGGTCTAGACTCGGCAGGCAGTTTGGCCTGCAGAAGGGCCCGACCGGCTGGATCTTCCTGCTGATTGTGACCGCAGCCCCGGCGTTCTGGCTTTTTCATCCGCCATTCGTGTTGCGTGTCATACTTCCATTCATGCGGGCGGTTCACGCTCTATGACGCAGACTTTCACGGAACGAGGTTTCGATCTGATTCTGTGGCTGGCCGGCGCCGGACACTTTGTAATTCTGATTGCCAGCGCTCAGGTTCCGTCCCGCTTGCGCTGGAAACAGGATCTGGCGCAGCTCATGCCGTTCAACCGCAAATTGCTGTGGGTGCAGGGCGGATTCACGGTGCTGACCATCATTGCGTTCGGGACGCTGACGCTCGTGCTGCATCGCGAAATGCTGAGGGGCGACCGGGCTGCGCTGGGGATCGTTTGCTTTATCGGAAGTTACTGGACGGCGCGCATCCTGGTCGATGCGTTCTATTTCTCACACGAGGACTGGCCTCAGGGAAGAGAGTTCGTCATCGGCCACATCCTACTCACGTGCCTGTTCGTAGCATTGGCCTCTAGTTATTGGGGATTGTTCGTGTGGCAGGTATGGCTGAGAGCCTGAGAACTGAGAACTCGTCTTTAGTAGATATTTGCGCAGGACAGAATCAGCAGACCTCAGGGGCTAAAGCCCGCGAATCATAATGGACGCTGGCGGCACGGCTGAAGCCGTGCCCTTCCGAGACCCATCTATGAGATCAGCGCTAGTCCTTCAGCAACTGCCGCGCGATTACCAAGCGCTGAATCTCGCTGGTGCCTTCGCCGATGGTGCACAGCTTTACGTCGCGGTAAAACTTTTCGGCGGGATAGTCCTTGATGAAGCCATAGCCGCCGTGAATCTGCACGCCTTCGTTGGCGCACCGCACGGCCACTTCACTCGCGTAAAGCTTCGCCATGGACGATTCCTGCGTGGTTTTCATGCCCGCATCTTTCATCGAGGCCGCGCGCATGGTGAGCAGCATGGCCGCATCGATCTCGGTGGCCATGTCGGCCAGCTTCCACTGGATGGCCTGGAAATCGCTGATCGCCTTGCCGAACTGTTTGCGCTGTTTGGAGTATTTCAGGGCCGCCTCGTAGGCGCCCTCGGCCATGCCCAGCGACAAAGCGGCAATCGAGATGCGGCCGCCATCGAGCACACGCATGGCGTCGGGGAATCCCTGGCCCTCGCCGCCCAGCAGATTCTCCGCCGGAATGACGCAGTCTTCAAAAATCAACTCGGCGGTATCGCTGGCCCGCAACCCCAGCTTGTTTTCTTTCTTGCCGGGACGAAATCCCTTGGTGTCTTTCTCAACGACAAATGCGGAGATCCCGTGTGTATGCGCCGCGCGATCCGTCACCGCAAGCACGACGACCACGTCGGCATAGTGCCCGTTGGTACAGAAAGTCTTGGTGCCGTTCAAAACCCAGTTATTTCCGCGGCGCACGGCTGTCATGCGCGCGCTGCCCGCGTCCGATCCCGACGATGGCTCGGTGAGTCCCCATGCGCCGAGGAATTCGCCGGTCGCCAGCTTGCTGACGTATTTCTTCTTCTGCGCTTCATTGCCGGCCAGAAAAATATGGTTCGAACAGAGGGAGGTATGCGCCGCCACGATGATTCCGACCGACCCGTCGACGCGCGAAAGCTCCTCGATCGCGGTGACGTACTCGACGTAGCCCATGCCCGCGCCGCCGTACTCAGGAGGAAAAACCATCCCCAGCAGACCAAGTTTGCCCAGTTCCTTGATGGTGGCCAGCGGGAACTCGCCAGCCTCGTCCCACTTCATCACGTTGGGCTTGATCTCGCGCTCGGCAAACTCGCGAACGCTTTTTTTCAAATGCAACTGCTCTTCGTTCAGTTGGAAATCCAAGGTTCCTCCCGCACACTCGGGCACTGCGAAATGAGCAGTCCCGCATAAGTGGCTTTGATGCTCGGGCAGCCCGAATTGTGATTAGAACATAGCGCTGGACGAGGAAGAAGTTACCCCCGGAAGGGAAAGGGGAAGGATGGGACGAACCGCATGAACACTGGCGATTCTGCGTATTTCGTTTTGCCACCCAACCGACCGGATGGTTTGGAAATTAAGCCTGCGACGCTCTTCTGGAGCCAGCGCGGAAGATCCAATGCGAATTATACGCCTCGTCTCCAGGCCGGGCTTTCGCAAGAGAAAACCATGAAACCACGAAGGGCACGAAGTATCACGAAGGATTTGATTGGCAGGAGTCTCCTTCGTGTGACTTCGTGTCCTTCGTGGTGGAGGTTCTCAGATGGAGTCACTACCAATGCTCGGCGCAAGAAAGGACTGGAAGACCTCATTGGAAAGCAATCGTCCGCGCGGGGTGAGGCGAATGCAATCGGCGTCTCGGTGCAGCAGTCCGTCGTTGATCAACTCTGTGATCGCGGGCAACAGGTTATCGATCGCCCCCTGACCGAACGTCGCCGTGATCTCTCGCAGGTCCACACCCCGGTTCAGGCGCAATCCAAGAAAAAAGCATTCTTCCAGTGCGGCTGCGTGCAAGACCACGGTCCTGTGCAAGGGCGATCCGGCAACGTATTTTTCCAGGACATCGGCGCTGGCAAGGCGAACAGCGTCAGCTTCCGGCGTTGCCGACCTCAGCATCGAATGAGCGTCGACGCCGAAACCCAGATACGGCTGCCGCGTCCAGTATTTGAGGTTATGGCGCGATTCTGACCCGGCCTGCGCGAAGTTGGAAATTTCATATTGCGCGATGCTGTTGGCTTCGAGACGATCGCATGCGGCGATATAGAAATCCGCGGTGGCCTCTTCATCCGGCACGAAATGAGCGTGGTAGCGAGTTCCGCCCGCGATCACCTCGCGGCCCAATCGCGAATCTTCGTCCACTTCGAGCATATAGACGCTTACGTGGGCAGCTCCGGTGGCAAGGGCCTCATTCAGCGACTGCTGCCAGGTTTCCTCGGTCTGGTGGGGAAGGCCTGCGATCAGATCGATATTGATGTTCGTGATGCCGGCCGCGCGCAGGCGCGCGATGTCATCCAGCACGGTTGCGCGCTTGTGCAACCGACCCACTGCCGCTGCCTCGACATCCACGAACGACTGCACACCCAGACTGACGCGATTCACGCCGCAGCGCAACAATCCTTGCAGCACCTCTGGGCCAAGCGTCCCGGGCGCACACTCGACCGTCACTTCAGCGTCCGGCCGCAGGGAGAACTGCCCGCGAACCGCGTCAAATATCCGCTGCAGTTGCGCGGCCTCAAGCACGGTGGGCGTGCCACCGCCGAGGTAGATCGAGTCCACTTCGTGCTCGAAGTGTCCGCCCATTTCTTCCGCAGTCTGCGGTGCATGGGCGATGTCGGCGCACACGCGATCCACATAGCGGTCAAAGACGGCCCGCGAAAAGACGTCAGATGCGAAGTTGCAGTAGCTGCACTTCGTCCGACAGAACGGCACGGAAATGTAGATTCCAAGAGCCATTGTTGTGATTATCCCAGTTTTGATTATCCCATCCTTTCGCGGGTAGCTCCCTTCGGCTGTAGCGCAGGGCAGGTCCGCGCCACATGTAAACGTTTTCCATCTTTGCGACCGGCACAACCATCTATTTGAGGTACCCTGTTGAGAGGCGCGCTCAACGCCGCTCGCTCGCTTCTCTAGCGAATTAGACCGGTAAACTTAGACCGCTAAACCATGGCCCAGGAAGAGGAAGTACTAGGCAAAGCATATGACAGCCGCCTGATGCGCCGGCTGCTCACTTACCTGCGTCCGTACCGCTGGCAGGTAACGATTGCGATTGCCTCGATCGTCCTCAAGTCGTTCTGTGACGTGCTGGGACCGTACCTGGTAAAAGTCGCGGTCGACCGCTACCTGGCACCGGTGAAGGGTTCGACCTTGGGCTTGTGGAGCTGGCTCAGTCCACGCCCGCTCCACGGAATCGCGCAAATTTCCGCCATCTACTTCGGCCTGCTGGTGCTTACCTTCGTGCTCGAGTTCCTGCAAACCTATTTCATGCAATGGACCGGGCAGAAAGTGATGTTCGACCTGCGCAGCCAGATTTTCCGCCACCTGCAGCGTATGCACGTGGCTTTCTACGACAAGAATCCGGTCGGCCGGCTGGTCACGCGCGTCACCACCGATGTCGACGCGTTGAATGAAATGTTCACCTCCGGCGTTGTGTCGATCTTCGAAGACCTGTTCGTGCTGTTGGGGATCCTGAGCGTGATGCTGTGCATGAACTGGAAACTGGCGCTGATTACGTTTGCGGTACTGCCGTTCATTGTGGTGGCGACCAAGATTTTTCGCGACCAGGTGCGCGATTCTTACCGTCGTATTCGCACCGCTATCGCCCGCATCAACGCCTACTTGCAGGAACACGTCAGCGGCATGGTCGTGCTGCAGCTTTTCAACCGCGAGCGCAAGGCCTACGACCGCTTCTCGGAAATCAACCGCAGCCACATGGACGCGTTCAAAGACGCGATCATGGCATATGCGGTTTATTACCCGGTGGTCGATTTCTTTTCCGCGATCGCGATTGCTTCCGTGATCTGGTTCGGCGGACAGGATGTGTTGCGCGGGATTGTTGCCAGTAGCGTTTCGCTTGAGTTCAGCCGCCAGACGCTGGTGTCGTTTCACGTGGTTGCGACCGCGGCCTCGCTCGGCGTGCTCATCGCTTTCACGCAATATGCCATGCGCTTCTTCCGTCCCATCATGGACTTCAGCGAGAAGTACAACATTTTGCAGTCCGCGATGGCCGCCAGCGAACGCATTTTCAAGTTGGTGGATACGCCGGTCGACATCGTTTCGCCCGCTGTGACGAAGAGGCCCGAAGGCCCCGGCCGCATCGAATTCGACCACGTCTGGTTCGCGTACCGGGATCTGCCGGAAGAAGGCAAAGCGTCCGGAGGTAGCAAAGCTCATGTGGGGACGGCCGCCCTCGGCCGTCCGGCCGAGCAAAGCTCGGCGGGCTCTTTGCCGGGTAACGGCAACACACCGGCACCAGCCCCCACTCCCGAATGGGTCCTCCGCGATGTGACCTTCGCCATCGAGCCGGGAGAAACCGTCGCGATCGTCGGCCACACGGGAGCCGGCAAGACGACGCTCATCTCCCTGCTGCTGCGCTTCTACGATGTGCAGAAGGGCGCGGTCCGCATCGATGGAGTCGACGTAAAAGAGATGGATCTGGCCGACCTTCGCAGTCGCTTCGGTGTCGTGTTGCAGGATCCGTTCCTGTTCACTGGAACGATCGGTGGCAACATTCGCCTGGGCACTGGACGCATTCAGGATGAGCACGTCGCCAAAGCCGCCGAGGACGTGAATCTGGGCGATTTCGTCCGCGCCCTGCCCAACGGCTTCAACGAAGAAGTCCGCGAGCGCGGCTCAACGCTTTCGACGGGCCAGAAACAGCTCATATCTTTCGCGCGTGCCCTGGCCCATGAGCCGAAGATTCTGATTCTCGACGAAGCCACCTCCAGCGTCGACACTGAAACGGAATTCAAAGTGCGCGACGCGCTCAGCCGCATGGTCGAAGGCCGCACCTCGCTGATCATCGCGCATCGCCTGTCGACGGTGCAGCGCGCCGATAAGATCATCGTCATGCATAAGGGCCAGGTCCGCGAAATGGGCACGCATCAGGAACTGTTGGCGAACCATGGCATTTACTTCAAGCTGTATCAGCTGCAGTACAAAGACCAGGAGCTAAATGCGGCGCGGGCGCCCCTGCCCGCGAGCGCGGAAGGATTCCAGCAGCCCGAAGTCAGTGCCAGAGGGGACGACTAATGTTCGGGTTCTCTCCCAAGCTACCGATCAACGATCAAGAGCGGCAGTGGGTGGATGAGGGTTTCAGACGATTGGAAAAACTCCTTGGGCGACGACGGATGCTTGAAGCGCGAGTCATAACGCCAACCGCTGAAGATTTTCCTGATCCTTACGACAGCACTTCAACCGCTTCCATCGAGAGACTCTTCGGGCGCGTATGCAGCTACATGCACGTTGACCGTAACAGCCTCGAGTTTGAAGTCTTTCCCGATGAGACCGAAGAACTTCGCAGGATTCTGCCTTACTGGCGTGGCGGCGTAGGAAGGCACGCCGCCGGCCTCTATTTGCACGCAATGGAGGAGCGCGTTTCAGAGGAGGATGATGGCGCCGCTGTTGTCGCCATTCGGAGTTCCCAGCTGAAAGATCCAGTCTCGCTCGTTGCGACGATAGCCCACGAGCTAGGCCACGTGATTCTCTTGGGCCAGGGCCTGATGAGCCCCAAGACTTCGGACCACGAGCCCATGACTGATCTTCTGACAGTCTTTCTCGGTCTGGGCATCTTCAATGCCAATTCGGCGAACCGATTCAAACGGTGGCAGGACGACCGAAGCCAGGGCTGGTCGATGCAGCGTTTGGGCTATTTGACTGAGGAGATTTTTGGTTATGCCCTGGCAAAATTCACCGTCGAGCGTGGGGAAGACTAAGGTTGAATGGGAAAGGCATCTTTCTACTAACGTTCGATCCTATTTCAATCGCTCCCGTCGGTGGCTGGTAAAGAATCCGCAACATGTGACGATGGCGAAGCCGTTCGGCTAGAAGCCTTGTCGTTTCTCGGTGAGCTGAACGATGCAAAGCTTTACAATTCCTTCTTGCGAATCCTGATCTCAGCGGGCGAAGCTTCGGGGGAAATGTATGGGGCGCAGCTCATTGAGGCTCTGGGGCGGGCTGCGGGGCAAAACCCGGCGGAGTTGCGCTCCGCAGGACAACCGGTGGCGGTTACCCCTACACAAACAGCTCTCGAATTCTTTGGTGTGGGCGGGGATCGCATGCGGGCTGCGGGGTGCGATACCGTCGTCGATGCCAAAGACCTCGCTGTGGTCGGCATCACCGAGATTTTCAGCCATCTGCCAAAGATCCTCGGACTCTACCGGCACTTGATCGCCGAAGCTGACCGGCGCAAGCCGGATCTGGCCATCGTCATCGACTCTCCGGCGTTCAACTGGCGAGTTGCGCGGCAGATGAAGAGGCGCGGCATCCCCACGGTCTATTACGTAGCCCCACAATTCTGGGCTTGGCGGCAGGGACGCGTGCGGCTGCTGCGAGACTACATTGACAAGGCGCTGGTGATCTTTCCTTTCGAGGAGCAGTTTTACCGGGATCGTGGTGTGGACGCGACGTTTGTCGGGCACCCGCTGGCGGAACTGCCGCACCCGGCTATCGAGCGGAACGAATATGCGGCGAAATTTCATCTCGACTCGTCCAAGCCATGGATCACGCTCATGCCGGGCAGCCGCGTCAAGGAAGTCCGCATGAATCTGCCGACGATTCTGGAGGCGGCGGGTCAGCTTGGTTCGGAGTATGAGTTTCTGCTTCCAGTCGCTCCCACGCTCGACCGCAACTTCCTGTTAAGCCTGCTGGGCCAAGGAAAGCTCGCTCTCGTGCCCGATGCCCTGCCTGCGCTCTGGCACTCGCGCGCGGGCATCGTAGCAAGCGGCACGGCAACGGTCGAGGCCGCGATGATGAACACGCCTTTCGTGATGGTTTACCGGGTCTCGCCGCTGACTTATCTTCTGGGCAAGCCCCGCGTGAAGGTTCCAAGGTTTGCCATGGTGAACCTGATCGCCGGGGAGGAGGTCGTGCCGGAGCTGGTGCAACACGATTTCACCGCCGAGAAGGTGGTCGCCCGGGTGAAGGAAATCCTGCCCGACGGCCCCGCGCGCGACCGCATGCTGGAGGGCCTGGCCCGCGTAAAGGCCCGCCTTCGCGCCCCGGAAACCGCTTCGGGGCTGGTTCAGCACCCGGCAGACCGGGCCGCGGACATCATCTTGGCGCTGCTGCCGAAGCACTAAGCTCAGGTGGCGCAGGCGGGAAGCAGGTTCCTCGTCGCTGTCGCTCCTCGGAATGACAACCCTTTTGGGATGGCTTCGCTCGGAACGACAAACAAGAACTCGAAATGACAAAATCCTGACATTCGGCAAGCTAAACCTTGTGCTCCCAGCATCTTTTGCGTGAGAATCTTCATCATAGGAAATGGGTTATCATTTCCTGGAGAATCTCCTGAATGTTGAGTCAGCCGCGGCGCGCTCTGAGCGTCCTTAGTAGTTCTCTGACCCTGATGTTGGTAGTGCTGCTCACGATTCCGTCGCGGGCCGCCGAAAAATCGCGCTTGCGCGTGGACGACTACCAGATCGAAGCTGAACTCAGCCCGCATCTCCACCAGATCACGGCGCGCGCCAAGATTAAGTTCACCGCGCTGCAGGATCTGAGTCTCGCAGTCTTTGAACTGCACAACGACCTGCGCGTGACCAAGGTTCTCGACGAAAAGAATCAGCTGCTGTCGGCCGAGCGCGTCACCCAGGATTCCACGGTGCGGGTTCTGCTGCCCGCAGGGCTGTCGAAAGACGCCTCGACCACGCTGACCTTCGAGTATGAAGGCGTCCTGGAAAACGCCGACAACAGCCCCGTGCCCGGTCTCAAGCTGGCCTATATCGGCGACGACACCAGCTACCTGTTCTATTCCGGACGCTGGTTCCCGGTCAGCGGCTTTGGACTGAACCGTTTCACGTCGACCATTAGCGTGACCGTGCCTGCGCACATGTTCGTGATCGGCAGCGGACAGTCTACAGTCGTCGACACTCCGGCTTCGAAAAAGCCCAACGCCAGCGTGCTGCCGACCAAGACTTTCACGTTTGTCTCGACCAGGCCCAGTTTCCCTGGCACGATCGTCGCCGGAGTTTTTCAGGAGTACAAGAGCGACGAAGCCGGCATGGACCTGCACGTGTTCTTCAAGCCCACGCATCAGAGCCTGGCTGCGGCCTACACCACGACCGCGGTGCAGGAGTTCACCTATTTCATCACGCTCTACGGCCTGCCGCCTTCTCAGAAGCTGAACGTCGTGGAATTGCCGGGCGACACGCTGCCTTACGCCTGGGCCCCGGAAATCGCGGGCCTGGCTGGTCCTTCCATCACCGAGAAGACCAACTACCGCCTGCTAGCCGATGCGATCGCGCATCAGTGGTGGGGCGTCTCGGTGAGTCCGGCGACCAAGGACGACTGGTGGCTGAGCGACGGATTCTCCCGTTATTCGGAAGCACTGTATGTGGAGAACGCCGCCGGAGCCGCCGGCCTGGAAGAAGCAGTGAAGGATATGTCGGTGGGCGCGCTGGCCTATGACACGGTGCCGCTATCCAGCGCCAGCAAGCTCGACATTTTTTCTACCGAGTTTCAGTCGCTGGTCACCGACAAGGGCGCGATGATCCTGCACATGCTGCGCTGGGTGCTGGGCGAGGACAAGTACAACAAGACGATGCGCGACTTCGCCGGGCAATTCGCCGGAAAGCCGGCGAGCATGGACGACTTCAAAGCCATCGCCGAGAAAAATTATGGTGACCAGCTCACCTGGTTCTTCTCGCAATGGCTCGATTCCACCGGAGCACCGGAATTCAAGTTGAAGTACACCACCTACCGTCTGGGCGGCGCCGCTGCCCAGCAGGCCAAGGAAGAGAAAGTTGCTGGATTTCGCGTCACCGGCGAAATATCGCAGGATCTCGATCTGTTCCGCATGCCCGTGGACCTGCGTATCGATACTGACGGCAAGACCGAAAACAAGCGCATTGAAGTGGTGGGCACGACGTCACCGTTTTCGATTGAGACCTTCGGCCGGCCGCGCCGCATCGCAGTCGACCCCGACCACCACGTATTGACGAACTCCAGCGATGTGAAGTTGCGCGCCTCCATCCTGCGGGGACAGGCCCTGCAGCAACAGGGCGATCTGACAGCCGCGCTGACGGAGTTCAACAAGGCCCTCGACCTCAACAAGAATAGTTCGCTGGCTCATTACCGCATCGCAGAGGTCTTCTTTTACCAGAGGAATTATCAGTCCTCGGCCAACGCCTACCGGGCGGCTATTGATGGGGACGGGGAACCGCGCTGGACCGAAGTCTGGAGCCATATCCAACTCGGCAAGATTTTCGACATCACCGGGCAGCGCGAACGCGCTGTCGGCCAGTATCGCCAGGCTACCCAAACTAACGACAACACCTTCGGAGCACTCGAAGAGGCGCGGAAATATCTGCAGAAGGCTTATGAGCGGCCCAAGGAAAAGCAGTAGAGCTCAATCCGGTGTTGCTCTGGGTTGATCTTGCCCTCGCCACGCGAGCGGAGAGCTAGCTCCCAATCCACCGTTCCGCTTCCTCAACCGAGTTGAAAATCTCGATGTTCCTTTGCGTCCGCAGCACCCTGTGCATACGGGCAGCATGGTTCTGGACTGAGTTTCCCACCACGAACGCACGTTTGGCCGCAGGCGAGAAGGGGTCGATCTCGTCAGCCAATCTGAAGAATTCGTCGGCTTGCAGGTCAACCTCTTCAACTTGAGTCAGGTCCACGATTTCGGAGTAGTCAGGCCGAAACGAAGGATCCAACCGCAGCCTCTTCGCGTATTGCTCGATGTCGCTCACCGTCAGCTTCTTTCCGAATTTTACGGTCACTAGCCTCCTTGCAGCATCGACAACATTCTCGGCAGACTTCAAAGGATGCCCGCTCCTTTTGGTGACATACGTTTCCCCATTCACAACATTTTCATGAAACAAAGCCGCACCTCCGTCGAATGTTTGTCAGGTGATCTCTTTCAAGTCATCGGCAAGGTGGCCGGAAACTTTATCGGCACGATTCCCAGGGGTGACAAACCGCACATCGGCTAACCTTTTTTCCCTTTGCGAGGTCTAAGGAACTACATGCCAGCAGGGAACTTAAAAGGACCCGGCTGCGTATATCTGATCAGATGGTTAGGCGGGATTGAGACCCCTCGCCTGAACGTTACCCGGGTGCCCCCACGCTCCTCCCCGGAGGCGTGGGGGCATGATTTCCCAACAGCTTATGCGCATGCTTCTGGACATCGTGCGGCAGTCCCTGTCGACCCTCTGGGCGCACAAGCTGCGCTCGTTCCTCACCATGTTCGGAATCGCCTGGGGCGTGGGCTCGCTTCTGCTCCTGGTGGGCCTGGGAGAGGGTTTTCGCAGTGGCCAGGAAAAAGAACTCGCCACCCTTGGACAAAACATTATGTTTATGTTTCCTGGGCGCATTCCGGCGGTTGAGGGCAGCACCCAGTCCGGGCAGACTTATTACTTCACCTACAAAGATTATCTGGCGATCCGCAGTGAGGCCCAGCTCGTGGGCGCGCTGTCGCCGGTTCTGAATCGCGAGGATATTCGAGCCGTCAGCGATTACGGCTCCACGAATGGCCAGGTGTTCGGCGTGGCTTCCGACTACAATCAGATCCGCAATGTTCCCGTGGAACCGGGACGCTGGTTTAACGACCAGGACAATACCGAGCGCCGCCGCGTGGCCATCGTGGGCTGGGAACTGCTCAAAAACATGTTTCCGGGACGTCCGGCCGTCGGGTCGACGATTTTGCTCAACGGCATCAACTTTGACGTGGTGGGCGTGGTCGCGAAAGTCGGGCGCGACGGCAATAACGGAACGAATTCGCGCATCTTCATTCCCATCGAGACCATGCGCGACCTGTTCCCACTAACCAAGGCCAATTCCGAGAACGCGATCTCGTTCCTCAACTATCGCCCCATCACCAAGGAACTGCACGCCGAGGCCAAGGACGAGATTCATCGCATCATCGCGCGCCGCCACGGTTTCAATCCCAAGCTGCAAGACGCCTTCGAAGACTGGGACACGATTGAAAACATGAAGCGGGTAGGCAGGATTTTCGATGCCATGGACTGGTTCCTGGGCGTGGTGGGGGTTGTGACCCTGGGCTTGGGGGCCATCGGCATCATCAACATCATGCTGGTCTCGGTGACGGAGCGCACCAAGGAGATCGGCCTGCGCAAAGCGCTGGGCGCAACCTACCGCGCCATCCTGACGCAGTTCTTCATTGAAGGAGCGTTTCTGACTGCCTTCAGCGGAGGCATCGGATTGGCCATCGCCAGCGGCTTCGTGACCTTGCTCGCCATGCTGCCGTCGCCGGAGGGATTTGACACGCCCCGCATCATCCCGGCGTCAGCTATCGCGGCGATTGGCTCGCTGGCGATCGCTGGTATCGCAGCGGGTCTGTATCCCGCGCGCAAAGCGGCGCTGCTGCCGCCGGTAGAAGCGTTGCGGCAGGAGTAGGACCATTGCTGATTGCTGATTGCTGATTGTTGATTGAAAACCTTCAGGCATAAGGGATTTCAATCAGAAATCAACAACCATCAATCAACAATTAATCAATCAACGAAGGAGCCAAGAGCCCAAAGCGAAGAGCCAAAAGCTAATAGCCGAGAGCAGACTCTCATGATCGTCGATCTCGCAACCCAGGCCTACAACGCGCTGCGCCACAACCGGCGCCGCAGCGTACTCACCATGCTCGGCATGGCTTGGGGCATCGCCACGGTTGTGCTTCTGCTGGCTTACGGCACTGGATTTGAGCGAGGATTGTGGTCGGCGTTCCGCTCCTTCGGCACCAACCTCGTCTTCATTTTTCCCGGCCGCACCGAATTGCAGGCGGGAGGCACGAAGGCTGGTACGCAGGTTCGCCTCACCATCAACGATCTCGATTCCATCCGGGCAGAAGTCCCGTTGCTGAAGCGCGTCTCGCCAGAGGCGTTCAAGAATTGCGTGGTTGCCTATGGCACGCGCAGCTCGAACTATGGCGTGAGCGGCGTCTATGCCTCGTATGGCCGCATGCGCAAGATGGATGTTGCGGAAGGCACATTCTTCAGCGAGGCCGACGACTTCACGCATACCCGCGTCGCCGTGATCGGCTCCGACGCGAAGAAGAAACTGTTCTCCGGACAGAACGCGCTCGGCGAAAACCTCCGCCTTGATGGTATTTCCTACCAGATCGTCGGCGTGCTCAAACATCAGGTGCAAAACGGGGACGACAATATCAACGAGCACGTCTACGTTCCCTACAGCGCGATGAGTGATCTGACCAACACGTACTACCTGAATGCGGTGGTCATGGAATACGAGGGCGATCACGCCAAAGTCGTGAAGGCCGTGAGGGATTCGATGGCCTTTCACCACAGCTTCGATCCCAAGGATCACCGCGCCATCTTCGTGTTCGACGTGTTTGCTGACCTGATGGATTTGCAGGTGATCTCGACCGGGATCAAGATTCTGCTCGGCTTCATTGGCTTGCTGACGCTGGGAATCGGTGGCGTCGGCTTGATGAACATCATGTTGGTGTCGGTTACACAGCGCACCCGCGAAATCGGCGTGGAAAAAGCCTTGGGCGCGCACCGCTGGCACATCCTGTTCCAGTTCCTGGCTGAGGCTCTGGTGATTACCGCGCTGGGCGGCCTGTTGGGCGTGATCCTGGCTTATCTGGTCTCATGGTCCGTGGGCTCGCTCACCCTGTGGAGCGCGTTTGAAGAAAATGCCAGCGAGGGCGACATCCACCTCTATATCGACTCCGCCACACTAATCTGGTCGACGGTGATTCTCAGTTTCGTCGGCATCATCAGCGGCATGCTGCCGGCCATCAAAGCGGCGAGACTCAATCCCATCGAAGCCCTGCGCTACGAGTAGAAGTCCTCTGTTCTCTCCGTGTCCTCTGTGGTTAAGTTTCTGTCCCTTCCGCTAAAATCGCGAAATGCCCGATACTGCTAATGCGCGCCTCGATCGCGTACTGGCGCAACTTCGTCTGTATGAACACCCACTGCTGACCTTCTCTGCACGAGCCAAGGGCGAGGGTGTCGAAATCATCATCAAGTTCAAAGACGAAACCATCCCGGTTCACACTTATTATTTCGAACTGCACCCGCGCGATCTCGACGACCCCCAGTTTGAATGGAGCTTTCAGCGCCAACTCTTCGACGCGCTTCACGACTACTTCGTCGAGATGTTCATCCGTACCCCGCAAGACCGCGCTGACCGCCGACAGAAGGGACTGTGAGCACTCTCCGCCAAAAGATCGAGCAGGAGATCCGGGAACGCGGGCCTATTCCCTTCTCGCGCTACATGGAGATGTGCCTATACGACGCCGAACTCGGCTACTACTCGCGCAACGCCGCGCAGTTCGGGAAAGCGGGCGATTTCTATACATCGAGCGACGTGCACGCCGTTTTTGGGCGCCTGCTGGCGCGCCAGTTCGATGAGATGTGGCGGGCGCTGGGATCACCCGCACGGATCACGCTGAAAGAACCTGGCCCTGGCCGCGGTCTTTTCGCGCAGGATGTGCTGGATTGGTCGGAAAAGAAGTTTCCGGACTTCTTTCAGGCTCTTCGTTACGTTTTAGAGGAACGCTCTCCCGCGTTGCGCCAGCGAATCGAGGTCACGCTGAGCCGTCACCTCGAATCGGGCAAGGCGCTTCTATCGAGCAAGGATGTCAGCGCTCCGATGATCGTCTTCGCCAACGAGTTCTTTGATGCGCTGCCAGTCGAGATTCTCAGTTCCGACGGCGCCCTTCGCGTCGACGCGCGGAAAGGCCATTTCGTTGAGACCTGGACGCAGCCTTCGCCGGAAGAACTCGAATTCCTCGACCGTTATTCAATCCATCCTGAGCCCGGGGAGCGGGTCGAGGTTCCATTGCAATCGCAGGCCCACATGAGTGCTGCCGCCCACCTCGAACGCGGATTCGTAGTGGTCATCGACTACGGCTACACGCGCGAGGAACAACTCACTGGACGGCATCGCGGAACGCTGAAGGCCATTCGCCAGCACTCGGTGGGCGCCAACCCGTACGAGGCGCCCGGGGAGCAGGACATCACCGCGGACGTGAACTTCACCGCGCTGGCGGTGATTGCGGAGAAACAGGGCATGCAGACGCAGAACCTTGTCACACAATCGCAATTCCTGTTGGGTATTGGCGAGGCCAATGAATTTGCCGACGCCTTCGAGGAATGCCGCTTGCCGCAGGAGCGCGCGAAGGTCGCCTTGCAACTCAAGCACCTGGTCACGCCCGCTGGGATGGGCGAAAGTTTTCACGTGCTGGTCGCGAGCAGGGGAATCGAGGAAGAAAAGGTAGCTGCCCTGGCTGGCCTGAGTTTCGGCCGCAAGGCACGCAGCACCTAAAACCATGTGGCGACGGCCGCCCTTCGGCTTCGCTCAGGGCAGGTTCTCGGCCGTCCTGCGACGGCGGAGCCGAGCGGCACGTTTCTAAAATGCCGGTCAAGTTTTGGCCGGCGCTTCCGGATACTCGTAAACTCCGCGCCCCGATTTCCGTCCGAGC